>FWPU01000491.1_pt1 | contig 126454 bp, 102 predicted proteins | sample 2228361 | NCBI WGS metagenome assembly FWPU01 (sample SAMEA103939777, study PRJEB20133) | metagenome | reverse complement strand
GCCTTGCCTTGCTGGCGCACCTCGCAGCGCAGCACCTGGCGCAGATACTGCCGGTCGAGAATGCGCTCCACCTGGCGACGCGCGCCCTCCAGCTCTCCCCGCGGATGCGGTGAGAGGCGCGCTAACTGCCGCAACGCCCAACCCAACTGCTGCTCCGGGCCGCGTCGCTGTCCTTCCCACAGGCGGCGAGAAAAGACCGTGACCACCGTGCGCTCCACCCCCTTCGAGCCGCCGACGACTGCGGCGGGCCGGCGCCTGCTCGCCGGTTGACAGCGTGACCGGTTCCAAATGCCGGCTGTCCTGGGCGAACCACGCGCGATGATGCGAGGGCTTGAGGACTGGCCCACGCTGAGGCCGTCGCGATCGCGGAGCTCGCCGCCGGCGGCCACGACGGCCTGGTTGATGAGGTCGGCGCAGCCCAGCTCCTGGGCCAAGGCGAAGGCGGCGTTGACGGCGCCGGTCGAGACCGAGCGCCGTCGCAGGGCGAAGCGGCTTTGCTGGAGGCGGGCCGGCAGTCCTCGGCCTTGCCCAGGTGCTGGAGCACGCGGACGGCGGGTTTACCGTCGGGGCGGCGGAACGACCCGACGATGCGCCAGTAGGTCTTGCCCTGGGAGGAGTAGCGCTGGAGGGAGGCCACGTCTCAGTGTAGATACACTAGAATCACAACCAATGAAGGGGTAAGGTTTTTGGGGGTATCGGTTGTTTTCCGTCCACACAGAGAAAGGACGGCAATCCGCGCCACTACCGCGGGTCACCGTCAAACGATCCAAAAAAGGTAGGAAAGTCGCGTTAGCTGACCACTGGCGGAGAGAGAGGGATTCGAACCCTCGATACGGTTTCCCGTATACACGCTTTCCAAGCGTGCGCCTTCAACCACTCGGCCATCTCTCCGCGAGGGCCTTCATGCGTGGTCTCACTCACTAATGTAGCACCCGCCGGGCGGCGGGATCAGGGCGCCGCGCGCAACAGAAAGTCGCGCACCCGAAGGTACCACTCCGCGCCCAGTTCTGGGGGGCCGCCCGGCGCTCGACACCAAGCGCCCAAATCGGAGGCCCCGATGGCGCCCAGGATCCCTTGTCGCACGGCTTCGGCGCCCAGAGTGGCTTCCAGCGCTCGCGCCAGAGCCACGTCCTGCCAGGCATTTCGGCGCACCAGACTGCGCACCGTCATCGCCTCCGTCGCGCCGCTCTCGGCAGCCCCGCACAGGTACGCCCTCAGGGGTTGCAAGGCCGAGCGGTCCGCCGACGCCTCGACCAGGGGAAGACGCGCCTCGGACTCGGCGTGCCCCGGGATGCGCGCCGGCCGAATGCGCACTTCCATGGGCGCGATGACCCAATGATCGCCTACGTTGAGTTGGACCTCCAGCCGGATCCGCCCAACAGGCGCCTGCGCCGGGACCCAAGCATCCAACCAGAAGGCTGTTGTGGTCTGGCCCCGGATCCGCTCCTCGGAAGGAATCGTTCGGCTGTCGAACGGCGTTTCCACACGTACGAGCTGGTCCGGGATCCACTCCTCGCCCCTCCGCACGAAACGCTCCCGATACAGAGTCAATCTCAGCGTGTCCTCCGGGTTTTGAGCGGCGAACAGCCAGTAAGGAGTTCCTTCAGGAACAGTGACGGCGACATGAAAGGACGCATAGCCGTTGCGCGCTACCGCCGGTGAGAGAATTTCACGCGGACGCCTGGCACGGTCAACAGAGACGATATGCCCGAAGGGATCAGGGCGCTGAAACTCCGAATAGACGCGAAGCTGGATGGGCTGCGCCGTCACCGGCTGAGCGGCAGCAACCGCGACAGCGACCACGAGCCGTAGCCACATCCGCACGCTCCATTGTAACCGCACGGTCGAAAGGCCGAGCGCACGCCGCACGGTGGTGCTCCAGTTTCCCCTCCCCTGTTCTTGAGGTCCGGCTTTGACGCCCCACGGCCTGCGCGTAATTGCCGCGGCCGGCTGGGCGGGACCGATGCCTCGGCCATCCACAGCCGCAGCCTTCAATGGTCCGCCCGGTCGGAGTTTTCCAATTTCCGGCGCAGCGCCTCCATCAAGCGGGCGTGGACTTGCGACGGCAAAGGGTAAAGATCCGTGCCCTTGAACACCTTGAGAGTCTTCTTGGTCGTGTCGCAGATGACCCAGCAGTTGGGGCACTCGGCCAGGTGCGCCTCGATCTCCCGGCGCAACGCTAAGTCCGCCGCCTCGTCCAGGTAGTCGTTCAGCTCCTTCAAGAAGTCTTTACAAGTAAGCAAAGACATCGTCGCCTTTCCGCTTGAAGTAGCGTGTAAGTTTCTCGCGCAATTGCAGCCGAGCCCGCAACAAGCGGCTTTTCACGGCCGGCACCGAAAGGTTTAAGATCTGAGCGGTTTCTTCGGTCGAGAGTTCCTCGATATCGCGCAGGGCGAAGACCGTCCGGAAGATCGGCGGCAGACTCTCGATCGCGGAAGCCAGGATATTTCGTAATTCCTCCTGGGAGTAAAGCTGCTCAGGATCCCCATCCCAGACCGCGATTTCGCGGACCACGACGTCCTCTCCCGTGTCGAAGGTCTCGTCCAGCGAGACCGAGCGGTCGCTCTTGCGCTTGCGGAGCTTCATCAGCGCTTGGTTGACGGCGATGCGCACCAACCAGGTTGAAAACTTGGAATCGCCTCGAAATTCGTCCAGATGCTCGTAAGCCCGCAGGAAGGTTTCCTGGAGCACGTCCTCGGCGTCTTGAGCATTCTGCGTGATGTGGTGCGCGAGGCGGAAGATGGCGCGCTCGTGGCGCTCTACCAACTCACGGAAGGCGTCTGCATCGCCTGCCCGGGCCTTGCGTACCAGTGCGGCGTCGTCGCCTCCGTTATTGCTCGGCTGATTCATCCGTCGCGGCGCGGTTCGCGCCTGTCTTCCACTATAGCAAGCCGGAGCCGCCCGTCTGGGTGCTGCGGCGTCGCCTCCCGGATGCCTGTGTTAACCTGAAAGCTTACCCGGACATGGATCAGATCTCTATTACGCTGCCTGATGGCGGTAGCCTTCAAGTTCCACGGGGATCGCGGCCCATAGATGTGGCCCAGCGGCTCAGCCGTCGGCTGGCCGAAGAGGCGGTGGTGGCCCGCGTGAACGGAGAGCTGTTTGATCTCACCCGCCCGTTGGAATCCGACGCGCGCCTGGAGATCCTCACTCCCAAGGATCCCGAGGCCTTGGAAGTGTACCGCCACTCGGCGGCCCATCTGTTGGCGGCGGCGGTTTTGGAGCTGTATCCTGAGACCAAACTGGGCATTGGTCCCGCCACCGAGACCGGCTTCTACTACGACTTTCAACGCGCTGAGCCGTTCACGCCCGAGGATCTGGAAAAGATCGAAGCCAAGATGCGCGAGCTCCAGCAGCGCGATCTGCCCTACGAGCGGCGCCTGGTCGAGAAACAAGAAGGGCTGCGGCGCTATGCCGAGATGGGCGAGCAGATGAAATGCGAACTGATCCAGGAGAAGGCCGGCGAAGTGTTCACCGAGTACACCCTGGGCCCCAAGTTCGTAGATTTCTGCCGCGGCCCGCACGTTCCTTCGACCTCCAAAATCAAGGCTTTCAAGCTGCTATCCGTAGCCGGCGCTTACTGGAAAGGCGACGAACGCAACCAGCAATTACAGCGCATCTACGGCACGGCCTTCTTCACCCAGAAAGAACTGGATGAGTATCTCAAGCAGTTGGAGGAGGCGCGCAAACGCGATCACCGCCGCCTGGGTCAGGAACTGGATCTCTTCAGCATTCAAGAGTTAGCCGGCCCGGGACTGATTTTCTTCCATCCCAAAGGCGCCACCGTCCGACGGGTGCTCGAAGACTGGATGCGGGACCAGTATGTGGAGCGGGGTTATTCGCTGGTTTACACGCCGCACGTGGCGCGCGCCGATCTCTGGAAAACCTCGGGGCACTACGATTTCTACGCCGAGAACATGTTCCGCCGCATGGAGCTGGAAGATGCCGAATACCAGCTCAAGCCGATGAATTGCCCATTCCATATCTTGATTTACAAAGACAAGCTGCGCAGTTACCGGGACCTGCCGATTCGCCTCGGCGAGTTAGGCACCGTGTACCGTTACGAGCGTTCCGGCGTGATGCACGGTTTGCTGCGCGTCCGCGGCTTCACGCAGGATGACGCACACATCTTCTGCACGCCCGAACAAATTGAGGACGAAATCGCCGCCTGCCTGGACTTCGCGCTGCATGTGCTGCGCACCTTCGGCTTTGAGCGCTACGAGGCTGACCTCTCCACCTGGGACGGCGGGGCCAGCGGCAAATACGACGGACTGCCGGAGCAGTGGGAGCTGGCGGAATCGGCTTTGAAAAACGCCTCCCAGCGGCTCGGAATGAAGGTGAAGGTCGTCCCTGACGAGGCCGCTTTTTACGGCCCCAAGATTGACGTGAAGCTGGTGGACGCCATCGGCCGCCTGTGGCAGCTTTCCACCATCCAGTTCGACTTCACCTTGCCGCGGCGCTTCGCTCTGGAATACATCGCTGAAGACGGCAAGCCGCACCAACCGCTGATGGTCCACCGGGCGTTGTTCGGCTCCCTGGAGCGCTTCTTCGGGATCCTGCTGGAGCACTATGCGGGCGCCTTCCCGGTGTGGCTGGCTCCCATCCAGGCCGTCGTGCTGCCGATTACCGACCGGCAAATCCCTTACGCCCGCGAGGTGGCAGCGCGCTTGAAGCAGGCCGGCGTCCGCGTCAGCGTTGACGAACGCAAGGAGAAAGTGAACTTGAAGATCCGTGAGGCGCAGCTCCAGAAGGTCCCCTTCATGTTAGTGGTTGGCGAGCGCGAGGCGGCCGGCGGAACCGTGGCTGTGCGGAACCGGCGCCACGGCGATCAAGGAGCGCGCCCGCTCGAGCAGTTCGTCGCCGAAATCCGGCATCTGATCGAGAATAAGGTCCCCATCGAGTAAGTCCATGCTGGCCACGGCGGTCCTCGCCTTCGTGGTCTGTGCGGGAATCTATTGCGTGCTGGTCGTCATTGCAGCGCGCTTGTATCTCGCGCAGCCGCGGCCGGTGCTGCGGCAGCCCGCGCCCGTAAGCGTCCTGCGTCCTCTGGCAGGGGCCGACGAAGGTTTGGAGGAGAACCTTCGAAGTTACTTTCGCCAACGCTATCCGGAGTTCGAGATTCTGGCGGCCGTCCGTGCGGCGGATGATCCTGCCCGCCCGGTCTTTGAAAAGGTCCGCGCCGAGTTCCCGGATGTTGCAGCCAGGCTGATCGTCACGGGCGAGCCTCCATACCCGAATGCGAAGGTGTTCAGTCTAGCCGCGATGCTGGCCGCCGCCCGGTATGATCTCATCGTGATGGCCGACAGCGACACGCGCGCCGCTCCCGATACCTTGCAAGCTCTGGCTGCCGAGTTCGAGGATCCGCACCTGGGCGTGGCCACCTGTCCCTATCGCGCCGTACCGGGGCCGAGCTTCTGGTCCCTGCTGGAAGCTCTGGGCATGAACACCGAGTTCCTGGCCGGTTTATTCGTGGCTCGCATGCTGGAAGGCGTCCGGTTCGCCGTCGGCCCCACGATCGCCGCCCGCCGGCAGGCCCTGGAGGCTATCGGCGGTTTCCAGCAGCTCAAAGACTACCTGGCCGAGGACTTCATGATGGGCAAGCTGGCGGCGGAAGCCGGCTGGAGCGTCATCCTCTCCCGCACGCTCATCGAGCATCATATCGGCGCTCAGCCATTCGCCGCCAATTTCCGCCACCGCCTGCGCTGGGCCCGCTCTACCCGGCGCTCTCGACCTCTGGGCTACCTGGGCCAACTCTTTACCTATCCCCTGCCCCTGGCGCTCATCGCCTTAGCCGTGGCGCCATCTTGCTGGCCGGCGGCTCTAGTTGTCATTCTTCTCCGTGCAATAGCCGCCTGGGCGACCGCGGGCTGGGTGCTCCGGGATCCACTCACCGCGCGACGGTGGTTTCTGCTGCCTTTGCAAGACATTTTCAGTTTCTTGTTCTGGTGGGCCGGGCTTTTCGGGAACAAGATCACCTGGCGGGGCCGGCGGTACTGCCTGCTGCGCGACGGACGGTTCGAACTCTGCGTAACGCCGGAAGATCGGAGATCGGAAAGATCGTTCTCCGAGAGGTCAGACAAGGAGCGAACAAAATTATGAGTTTGCGTGCGACCTCCGGATTCTCTCCGCAAGAATCTCACTTCACGGCCGATTGGTCAGAACAGTAACTCTAATCTTTCTCCGGCAAGACCGTGAGCTTACTTGTAGGACTTACTCGCTCAAAAGAAAAAATCGAATACCGGCCGGCGTAATAACTCTTCCACTGGTCACGAAAGTGACTGGAAAGCGGATGACCGGAGACCCCTGTCGGTAAGTTGAAGAAGAAGCTGTCGGCTTCAGCTAGATCCACAGCCATGCGCATGGATGGACCGATGCGTGTGGTCGTCTGTTTCACCGTGGTGGAGCTGCCGCTGAGCGGCACGGGGCCGACGCGGAAGTAAGCGCCCAGGACCGGCAGGCGGCCCAGGATGGGATGGGCCAGCAAAAGCTGATTGTTACGGCCCCAGCTCCATTTGCGCACCCGTGGCCCCTGCATGCGTCGTCCCTCTTCCAGAGCGTCCAACAGGGCTTTCACGAGCAGCTTGTCATAGTCCTCGAACCAGCCTGCGGGCCGTTCGCGCAGCAACTGCTCCAGGACCGCGGGACCCATTTCATAGCGATAGATCAGGCTCTTGCCGGGCGAGGCGGCTTCGACGATCGCCTTGCGCACGTGGTTCTCCACCAGCACGGCGATCAGCGGCGCCGCTTGATCCTTTTCCATTTGCCCGTCCCAGCGGCTGAGAACTTCGAGGGCTTCCTCGGCCGCCGGATTCGGCGCGCCGCTCTTCCGGTACGCGCGAACCGCTTCACGAGCCAGGAAATGGTGAAACGCGGAATAAACGTCTTTCTGAAGTAAGATCATGTCTGGCGCCTGCCACCGTTCGCGGCTCGTCAATACGTTTCGGATCTGCGCCGCCCGGTACGGCGGGGCGAAGCTCCCGTGCACCGGATAGCGATAGTCGGCAGGGAACGGATTTTGATTGGCGCTGACGACGAATCCGGAAGGCGGGTCCAGAAACGAAGGTAAATGCTCGAACGGTATGTAGCCCTCCCAGAGCTCCGCCGTCGAGGCGCCGTCGGCGGGCAGGTCGCCGCGGTGAGCCTTGCGGATGGGAAGTCGGCCGGCGACTTGATATCCGATATGCCCCTGGCTATCGGCGTACACGAAATTCTGCGCCGGACCGATGTAACGGGCCAGGGCCGCACGAAACTGACGCCAGTCCTGAGCGCGGTTCACTTCCATAAACGGGAAGCCGAAACCGGCAGTGTCGGCGGCCGCCCAGCGCAACGCATAGTGCCGTTCGCCCTCGCGCGCCACAATCGGGCCGTATCGCGTCACCCATAGGTTGAACGAAACCGAAGGGTTGCCCCGCACCGGCACAGCGTCCGATTCCAACCGGGCTTGCTCGGTCTGCCCGCCTGCCACGTAACGGCCGCTATCCGCGTCCAGGCGCACCAGGACCAGATCCTGCACGTCGAACTGAAGATTGGTCATGGACCAGGCGATGTGCCGGTTGCGCCCGATGATCACGCAGGGAACTCCGGGCAGCGCGACGCCGGCGACATCGAGTCCGGGAGCTTGCAGGTGGACGGGATACCAGATCGAGGGCAGCGAATATTCCAGGTGCGGATCGCCCGCCAAAATCGGTTTCCCGGAGACGGTGCGTGATCCCGCCAGTGCCCAAGCGTTCGATCCCGGCGCGATTTCGTTCCCCAGACGGACCGGATACAGTCGTTCCACTTTGACAGGGTCGCCGCCTTCGAGCAGACGGAGCTTCTGAAGTTCCAGTTCCCAGGTGGCGGTGAGCACGCGGAACATATGCAGGCCGATCAGCAGCGAGTCCACCGCGGTCCAGGGGCGAGGATCGTAACCCAGCAGAGCGAACTCCACGGGCAGACGGCCGCGGTGAGTTTGGATAAAAAAGTTGACCCCGCGCGCGTAGGCCGCCAGAACGGCACGATCCTGTGCGGGCAACGCCGCATACTGTTGTTGCGCCAGCTTGGGCAGTCGCAGGCGGCGTGCAGCCAAGTCGGATTCCAAGGCGGCGGGTCCCATGATCTCCGCTAAAAGCCCGGCGGAGAGCCGGCGCAGCACATCCATCTGCCAGAGTCTGTCCTGAGCCGTGACAAAGCCTTGCAGGAAGATGGCGTCCTCGATCGAGGCGGCCGAGATGTGGGCTACTCCCGAACTATCCCGCGCGATAGTGGCAGGCGCGCTCACCGGCGCGCGCAGGCTTCCCGAGGTCTTGGGCAGGGGACGCCAGGCGAACCAGTAAACGAGCGCCACTGCGGCTACCAGCACCAGCGCTGCGCCTATGTTGAAATAGCGGAGGACCCGTTTGAGGATCACCCCAAGATTGTATCGGAGCCTCCGGCGGCGATCCCGGCCGGGAGGGGGATGCGATCATGACAGAAAGCTACTTCGGATACCGTCTGCTGCTGCTGGCCGCCATCGTGGCGGTCAACGGATTTTTCGCTTCCGCCGAGGCCGCTCTGATCGCGGCGCGGCCGTCGCGCTTGCGCGAGTTGGCGGAGCAGGGACAGCGCGGCGCCCACGCAGCTCTCAGCCTGCTTACTAGCCCCGCGCGCCTGCTTTCGACCGTGCAGGTGGGTGTGACGCTGGCCAGTCTGGCGGCGGGCTGGGCCGGCGAGGATACAGTCTACCGGTTTTTGTTGGGCCTGGTGGGAGGCGTCAGCCATCCGGCCTTAGGGACTCTGCTGCACGGTGTGGCCTTCGTGTGCGCGTTCCTGGTTCTGACCTTTGCCATGGTGGTCTTCGGGGAGGTGGTCCCGAAGAACGTAGCCATCGAAAAATCCGACCGTTTCGCAGTGCTGGTGGCCCCGCCGCTGTTGGTGGTCGCCAGGCTATTCCGGCCCTTCGTCCGCATCCTGGAGCAGACCTCCGCCGCGCTGACGCGCTTGCTCGGGTTGCGCGGCGAGCGCAGTCCTCACTCGGTGGAGGAGCTCAAGATGATCACGCGCGCCGTTCACGCCGCCGGCCGGATCTCGCGCTTCGAGGAAGAGGTGGTTTTGCACGCGCTGGAAATGGACGAAGTGGCGGTGCGCGAGATCATGGTTCCGCGCCATGACATCGTCTCCCTGCCGGCTGATGCATCGCTGGACCAGGTGCTGCGCACCGCAGCCGAACATCCGTTCTCGCGCTTTCCGATTTATGAGGACCAACCCGAGCGTGTGATCGGCATTCTCCACTACAAGGACGTGCTGGCCGAGATCGGGCGCCAGCGCCGGTTCGGCGGCTCGTTTCGGCTACGTGCTCTGTTGCGCAAGCCCCTGTTCGTTCCCGAATGCAAGCCGCTGAGCCAGATGATCGAGGACTTCCGCCGCAGTCGCCGGCACATGGCTCTGGTGGTCAACGAGTTCGGCACCATCGTGGGCCTGGCGACCCTGGAGGATGCTCTCGAGGAGATCGTCGGCGAGATCGAGGACGAGCACGACGTGCGCGAACCGGAACCCGAGCTGGAGGCGCCGGTGCTCGAGCTGGACGGCGCCGTGAGCATCCGCGACTTAGCGTCGCAGTACGGCATCGAGCTGCCCGCCAATGCTGGCTTCGAGACCCTGGCCGGCTTCTTGCTCTTTCGATTGGGCTTCATCCCCCAGGTCGGCGACACGGTCGAATATGAGGGGCGGCGTTACACGGTGCTGGAGATGGAGCGACGCCGCATCGCGCGCGTGCGCGTGGAGCGGCTCCCCACGCCCCAGGAGCAAGCGTCTAGTACGGACTGACCGAGTGAAGCTCGCGCACGACCTCCGGCCCGCACAGTCGCGCCACTTCCTTGCGCAGCGGCTCCAGGCAGCGGGCGTAAATCATCTTGTACGCCTCGCAAAAGTAATCTAAATCTTCGAAGCGCCGACGCGGCCCGTGACGCAACTTCGGGCACCCGCCGTGGCAAATCGGCTCGTATTCGCAAACCTGACACTCCGGCCGCGGCAAGGTTTTCTTGGAGGCGAACTCGAACCGGAGCCGTCGGCGAGCGATCTGCTCCCAGGAATCCTCCATGATGTTGCCGAGTTTCCAATCCCGCTCCACGAAGAAATCACAGGGGTAAACATCGCCGTTGTACTCCACCACGACGTAGCTATCGCAGGTCTCGTGCATCGTGCAGTTGCCGGGCTTCTGACCGGCCAGCGCCTCGGCGATGTTGTCGAACAGGCGGATCCGTACCTTGCGGCGTTCCGGCCACCACAGCTCGAAGGTCTCCAACATAAAACGCCCATATTGTTCGGGAGTAATGGTGAAGGGCAACGGATTGCCCAGCCCATCGAATTCCGCCAGGGGAATGTACTGGATGTTATCCACCCCTAGCGAGCGGAAGAAGCGATAGACCTCTCGAGGCCGCTCGACGTTGGCCTGGCTCAGTACGCACAAGACGTTGAACTCCACGCGGTGCTTCTTGAGAATTTCGATGGCGCGCATCACGCGCCGCCAGGTGCCCTGCGCCCCGCGATTGACGCGATACCGGTCGTGCATGGGCTCAGGCCCGTCAATGGAAACGCCTACCAGCCAGTTGTAATCGCGCAGCAGATCGCACCAGTGCTCGTCAATCAGAATGCCGTTGGTCTGCAAGGCGTTCGAGACACTCTGCCCGTCCCGCCCATAGCGCTTCTGGAACTCGATCAGCTTCTCGAAAAACTTCAGCCCTGCCAGCGTGGGCTCGCCTCCCTGGAACGCAAAAATGCTGTTGGGGTAAGAGTAAAACAGGTAGCTGTCCACCATGCGCTCCAGAACTTCCAGCGACATGCTCCGCCCGGGCAGATCGCGGTAAGGATCCGCCTCGCGGTCCAGATAGAAGCAGTAGGCGCAATCCAGATTGCAGACCGCCGAGACCGGCTTGATCAGCAAGGAGTGGATGCGCGGGATGACGTTGCCCCCATCGCCCAGGATGGGGAACGAAAAACCGGTTCCCATTGCCCTTACTGTAGCGCAGCGTAGGGTCTCCCCTGCAAGTGTCGAGCCGATCCCCACGCCTTGCGGCTTCCGGGCGGCAGGCGGTTCGTGACTCCCCGGTGCAAAAGCCGAAAGCCGCATTTGTAAACCTCGCGCCTGGTGGCCCACTGGCATTCCATGCCATTAGCGTGCAGAGCGCGGTCCTCAGGCAATGACAAAACCCGCGCTCCCGCTTGCTGGGGCGGCGATCGCGCAGGCTAGCGGACGTAGTAGACGTAGATCGAATAACCGGCCTTGGCCACGGGTTCCAGAGACCGGAAGGCGCGATAGTAGTCACGGTACTCCGGAGCGAACATGTGACCCGGAATCAAGTTGGCGCTGATGGCGTAAAAGCCGGGCTCCGGCCGGTAAATAGCGCCTTTGGCGTACTCAGGGGCCCACGGCGGCGCCAGCATCTCGATCTGTTCCTCGCGAAAGTAACCGTAGGGATTATCGGTTCCGAAATACGACAGGCGAATTTTGGGAATGCCGCACCTGCGCACCAATCGCTCTAACTCGCGCAGATCCTGTCCCCAGTCTAGATTGCTATCCGCCAGGAAGTGCAAGCCGCGGTCAGGCCCGCCGGCCCAGAGGTTGAAATAAGAGATTCCGTGCGGATAAATTCGCGCAGACTCCATGCCCAGCCAAGTCAGCAGGGCGGCCACAATGGCGATCTTCCGTCCGCGGATCCAGGCTGCAACCGGTAGACCGCACAGCAGCAAGCCGAAAGGCAGCGCAGGCAGGACCAGGCGCACTCCAAGCTGCAAGCTGGAGAGTGAAGCCAGCCCGACGTAAAGTGTGCCCGGCAAAAGCCAGAACACATCGGAGATCTCGCCTTGTCGGCGCTTGAGTCGCGCGACGACCATCACCACCCCGCAGAGCGCCAGAATTTGGATTGCGACAGGTACTTTGAATGCCAGGGCTATCACGAAATACAGTGGGTGCCCGTTCGGGTAAATGTCACCCAGCAGGTAAATCATGTTCTCGGCGGCGTTGGATTGCAGCAAGGATACCACGCCGGCCCACATCTGCCGGGGAATGGGGACGACGCGGAACACCTGGGCTGCCCACAGCAACGGGCGGGGCAGCGCGGGGTCCGCTCGATGAGAAGCTAGCTCGGCAGCCGAGAGTCGCTCAACCTGGAACTGATAAGCCGCCAGGAGTCCCAAGTAAAGGGCCGTCAGCATGAGGCCCGCAGCGGCCACCGCGTTACGCACCCGCCTTCCGGGAAGGGTGATGTAACGAAGCAATACGAGGCCTACCGCCTGCGGCAACAGCACCAGCATGGAAAGTTTCGATAGGGTGGCCAGTAGCAAGGCTGCCCCTAGACAGACCAGATGGAAGGGGGTCGGTTCCCTCCAGAAGCGCCACACCCGAAACCAGAAAAGCAAGTGCCCAAAGGTAGCCGCCAGATCGTTCTTGACCAGGGCGCCGTGAGCCAAGGCGGTTGGTTCCAAAACATACAACAGAGCCATACACACCCCCACCCGGGCGCCGAACAGCCATCGCCCCCAACGCCACAGCAGCAAAGCCGTCAGCAACGGGAAAATCAGCAGCGGTAGACGCGAGAAGAAGAAGAGACGTTGAATCTCTGAACCGCGCAGCCTGGCCATCATTTCCAGGGCGATCAGCCACTCCTCCTGGGTCTTCCACACCGGGTCCCCGTAAGGGATCGGAGGGTGAAAGAAACCCGGAATCCAGCCGACCAACAGCTTGATCAGCGGCGGCAGATCACCCGGCTTCAGCCGGTCGGCCCCCTGCCAATACAGATGGGCCGATAGCAAATGTGACGGTTCGTCCACCGTCACCCCGGTGACCCGGGCTTGCCAAACCAAAGCGGCGGTCAATCCACCCAAAATGAGAGCCATGCACAGCCACTCGCGCCCCTCTGTGTGGCCGTGATCGTCCTTCGACTCTGACCGTTTCACCGCAGCCGACTATAATACACGCACGCGAACCTGTGCGCCACCAACTCGCGGCCACACCGCCGCTACTGGGTGCGGCAGTGGGGCAGGCACGCGACCGCAACCGGGATCCGCACGAAGCCGTCCCCCGCCAAATCTCCGATAAGATGTCGCTATGACCCGGCGCGAGTTTGCCTCGTCCTTCCTGACCGTCGCAGCCTCATCCCCGCCGCCGAACATCGTCCTCATCGTGGCGGACGACCTCGGCTACGGCGACCTCTCCAGCTACGGCGCAACCGACATCCGCACGCCCAACATAGATCGCATCGCCCAGCGCGGCATCCGCTTCACGCACTGCTACGCCAACGGACCCGAATGCACGCCCACGCGCACGGCCTTGCTCACGGGCCGCTATCAACAGCGCGTGGGAGGGCTGGAGTGCGCCATCGGCGTGGGCAACGTGGGCCGCTACGACGAAGCCATATGGCTGCAAAAGCGCGGTGAATTGGGTCTGCCCCCTGCCGAGCTGACTCTGGCCAGGGTGCTCAAGAAATGGGGATATCGTACGGCGTGCTTCGGTAAGTGGCACCTCGGCTACCTTGAAAGGTTTCTCCCCCGCCGGCACGGATTCGACGAGTTTTTCGGCATCCTCGGCGGCAACGCCGACTACTTCACCCACCGCGAAGAAAACGGGCAGCTCACGCTTTATCGCAACGAGAAACCCGAAGACCGGCGGGGCTATTTGACAGACCTATTCGCCGAAGAGGCTATCGCGTGGCTCAAGAAACGGGACCGAAACCCCTTTTTCTTGTATCTGCCCTTCACGGCCCCCCATACTCCCATTCAGGATCCGGACGAATTCGACCCCAAGACCGGCACAGCCCCATGGAAGAACAGACACCGGCCTACTTACGCCAAAATGGTCGAGCGCATGGATCAGCGCATCGGCGACGTATTGGCGCAGTTGCGGGTGATGGGTCAGGAAGACAACACCATCGTGATCCTGCTGAGCGACAACGGCGCCGATCCGAACGGAAACAACGGCCTCTTGCGCGGCGGTAAAGGAACCTTGTGGGAGGGCGGCATCCGCGTGCCATGCCTCATGCAATGGCCTTCGGGCTTGCCCGCAGGCAAGATCGTCTCCCAGGTCGCCATCACCATGGACCTCATGCCAACGCTGCTCCGCGCCGCGAACATCTCCGAGCCGGCCGCAAAGTTCGACGGGACGGACCTGCTGCCCATTCTCCGTGGACAAGCGTCCCCGCATCCGCGCAAGCTCTTCTGGCGCTACAAACGCGGCGATATCGTGCGGAAGGCGGTGCGCATCGGCGATCTCAAGCTCGTCCTCGACCCGCGCGGCGAAGAGCTACACGATCTTTCCGCCGACGAGCGCGAGCAGAACAACCTCCTGCCCGCCCGCGCCCAAGAGGCCGAGGCGTTGAAAAAAGCCCTCGCCGCCTGGGAAAGAGAAGTTCAAGCGCCTCGCCTGCGCGATTTTCGTCCCGCTGCCGCTTGATTCTCAGCGTCCTCGGGCGCGAGGTTCATCGCGGAATTCGGCAGATCGGAGCAGAGCAGGGATCCCGTCACAAAAACGGGGCTTCTGATTCCGACGTCGCGTACCGCACCAGGCTCACGATGGCGGCAGTGGCCTATTGAGACCAGCATTCAATTCGCGCACTGCGCGCGAAATCTTGCCTCGCGATGCTGGAATCCTCGCCTGACAGACTGCGCAGGCCGCCCGATCCACCCGAACGCGATCCAGCGCCGCTGGAGGGCATCCCGGATCCGGCGGCGCAGCATTATCTAACTAACTGCCGATCCGTGGATCAGGAGGCCTTCCGGCTCCGGAACTTCAGGCGTCCCAGAAAAATCAGCCCCGCCCCGAGTAGCACAAAGGTGCTCGGTTCAGGAATGACCGGGCCACCCGCCGCCGTGAATCGTCCATACAGATTTGCCACGTTGTCGGCGCCCTCCTTGGTGATGAATTCGGTCAGGATCGGGCCGCCGGCAAACGCCTGAAACCCCAGTTGCAAAGTGTAGGTGACTCCCCCGATCACCACCTGGCCACTGAGCGGCGTGCTGATGAGGATCTGGTCGTCACAGGGCGGATTCCCGGCCTGGTGAAAGGCGGGACACGGCGTTTCGTTCGGGGTTTCAGTGTGGCTGAGCACGTAGGAAAAGGTCATGGGGGCTGGAGTCCCATCCACGTCCAGGTCCACCGCTACATCGAGCCCCACGCTGCTCAACGACGGTGGATTAATGGTGCGATTCAAGTGCGTAAACACCGCCAGTTGAAACCACGCGCTAGGACTGGGCGGCACCACCAACGCCACCGCGGGTGGGATCACGGCCGCGAAATCATAGCCGCTTTGCGTGCTCCCGGATCCCCACCGGATCGTGCTCAGCACCGGCCCATTCGAGATTGTGCAGCAACCCACGGGGATCGGGCTCAGGAAGCTCCCCGTCACATCGCTGATGGTGATCGTGGCTGCCGAGGCGAGCTGCGGGACCAACAGCAGAGCGAGCGTCGCCAGGCATATTGAAACTTTCTTCATCTACCCCCTCCTTGAGTGTCCGTTGCAGCAACAGGCCCTCGGCTCGTGCCAGCGAATCCACACGGCGTCGCTGGCGGGATGCCTCGGTGGGACCCTTGCCCCTCTGTTGCTTAACCAAAGTTAACACATCGGCCGGCGCGGATGCAAGCACTTTTCTTAAGATTGTTTAAACTTGTCCTAACCCAACAGCAGCCCCCGCCCAGGGGCCGGCCTCCCACGGGACGATCGCGCTCGCCCCACCCCTCCGGTGCTCCCCCGCTTCCGCCACGTCTGGACGCTCACGCCCGGAGCCGAACATCCGCCTCGAGGGCCGGCGTTATGGTCACCCCACCGCCAGCGTCGCTCCAAATTCCAGCCCCGGCTCATGAATCCCCCCTGCGACCTTAGCCATCTCGAGCACTCGGTGCTGAACCGGCCCGCGATATCATGGTGGGAAGACTGGCCGACGTGGGGATGGGGAGAGCTTTGCCGACGGTACGGACCGCAGCCTCATGTGGCGGTTACGCTGTTCGCCAGGCCCTCCTCGCCTCACCGCGACCGGCGGATCGGCTGTGCCGGAAAGCTCTCCGCGGCCGAGCTAAGCGGGCGCGCGGGAACTCGAGTTCGCCGCCGGCGCCAGGCCTGAGTTCGGCTTTGAGTCATCGCGATGCAACATCCCACCTGGTTGGATAGCCCGCTCATCCGCAACGCGGCCGAGTTGTGGGACGCTGCCACCCGCGCTCCGTTCCTGGACGCGGCGGCCGCCGGGAACCTGCCGGAACCCGCGTTCCGGCGCTGGCTGGCGCAGGATTACCTGTTCGCTACCGGATTGACTGCCTATCAGGCCATCATGCTGTCGAAAGCGCCACGTTCGGCGCACCGTGTCCTGATCTCAGGTCTGGTGGCGCTGGACGAGGAGCTGGAATGGTTCGAGTCCCACGCGCGGCGCTTGGATCTGGATCTGGCTGTGCGGCCCCACCCAACTTGCCGAGCCTATGTGGATTTCCTCATGCGCTCGGCTTATGGTGCCCCTTGGCCCGTGCTGGCGGCCATTCTATTCGGCGTGGAGGTGTCGTATCTGGCGGCCTGGAGCGCGTTGCCGCCCACCGGCCCCTACGCCGAGTTCATCGCTCGCTGGTCCAGCACCGCTTTCCAGCGTTACGTGGACGAACTAGCCCGACTGGCGCACCAGTACCCCCACGAGGCGGCTCAGGAGTTCTTCAACCAGGTCCTGCTTTATGAGCGTGACTTCTGGCGCATGGTTTGGGAGGGATGAAGTGGCGCTGCACCGCTGCCTCTGGGACGCCAACCGCGACCTCGCCGAAGCGTGCCGACGACATCCTTTCATCCGCGAGCTGGAAGCGGGCACGCTAAGCCCGGTGGTGTTCCGCCGCTATGTGGCCCAAGATGCCTTCTATTTGCACGCCTTTTTGAAGGCCTATGCGCTGGGTCTGGCCCGCTGCGACGATCAAGACTCGGCGGAAAAGTTTCTCGACCTGGCTGCGGGAGTCCTGCATGAGCTGCGCTTGCACCGGGACTACGCGCGCGAGCTGGGCATCGAACTGGAAACCGTGCTCCCCAATCCCACAACCCTGGCCTACACGGACTTCTTGCTGGCCACGGCGTGGCATCGCTCGCTCGGTGAATTGCTGGCTGCCATGACGCCCTGCATGCGGCTTTACGCCTGGCTCGGACAGCAGCTTGCGCCCAGCGCGGCGCAGCCCAACCCTTACGAGCGCTGGATTCGCACTTACAGCGCGCCGGAATTCGAGCGGTTGGCGACGTGCATCGAAGAATTGCTCGATCGCCATGCCGCCGACGCGCCCGACGTCCGCGACGCCTACCGGTACGCGATGGAGTGCGAACTCGCCTTCTTTTCCGCCGTGATGAGTTGATGATGGCCGGCCGTGAGGCGCCTTGCGAGAATGAACCGCCGCACCGCCGGGAGTGCAGACACCTCCAGCCCGCGCGGCTTGACGTTCTCGCCGGCGGGATGAAAGGCCCCAAGCCCAGCTCGGCTTGATCCGAGTGACGACACAGCTCGCCGATCAGGCTTTCAGTCTGAGGGCCGCACTACCAGGACGCCGGGAGCCTTGCCGAAACTCTCAGGCTTCATGAAGCGCATCACGGCCGCGCGGACGGGACCCGCGCCTTCCCTGCTTCCGTTCCACGTGTTGATCCACTCGGCTTTGGCCTTCTCCGGCCGCTCGAGCCTGGAAAGGTTCAGAATCACCCGATCGGCTTCCACATAGGCCGCGTAGGCTTCGCCCTCCAGGGCAAGGCAGGGTCCACCCACGGCCAGGTGGTTGCTGGGTTCCATCCGCCAGTAGGGCAGCGACTCCAGCGTCTCTCGGAGCAACTGAAACCGTCGCATGCCGGGCGGCTCCGGCTCGGGCTTGACCACGTCCCAGGCGGTGTTGCTGTAGTAGTATGCGCCGTAGCCGCCCGCCAAGTAGATCAAGTAGGCCCGCCGCAACTGCTCTTCCCAATCGTGCTTGACGCGGTAACTGGGCAGGTCCTCCACCCCGCGCTCGTATCCGAACTCAGCGTTCAAGACCGGATAGGGCCGGCGCGCGCGGTCGAAGGCCACCATCTCCGCCCAGTGGGAATGCTGCTGGTCGGTGCGAAAATCCAGGTTGCGGCTCAACTCCGGGTCCCACTCGTAGGCGTCGTCATCGTGCGCCGTGGTGAGCCGCCGGTAAGCATCCAGCGAACGAACCAGGTCCAGCAGGCGCGACTGGAGAACGTCGTCCTTCTCGTTGTAGGACTCCTTGGAGAAATCCCAAACCACGTTCGAGAACGCCTGGTAGCGCGCTGCCACGTAACGGAAATACTTCTCCTCGTCCGCGCTCCACTTCGCGGGCCAGTTCACCCGCTTGTTGTACACCTTCAGCATGATATGCGCCACGATGCCCTTCTGCCGCAGGGCCTCCATCATGCCGTCGTAAAGCTGGAAGAAGCGCGGGTTCAGCCGCGAATGGTCCGGCTTCTCGTTGCTCCCCTCCCAGGCGAACATCTCCGGCGGGCCGTAGTCCCAGGGGCACGACCTGCCGGGCGCCCAGTTGGTGTCGTGCGCGTAGACGTTCACCAAGACGTGGTTGAAGCCCCGCGAAGCCATTTGCTCGATCAGGCGCCGCATCGCGCGCCGCTCCGGATCCTGCATCTCCACGGCCCAAAGCCAGTCGGCTTCGTAACCCAGCAGAAAGTAGCGCGTTCCGTCTTCGTAAACGAAGTGGTGCGGGTGTGCAGGATCCACGCGTAGCCCACCATGGACGTTCGGGTGGCGGTTGGGAACGCAGCGAATATCCTCGACCACCTTCCCATCCAGCGCCGGGACCGGCGAGCGAGTCCGCAACGACCACTGGCCTACCCGCGTGGGTGAAAAGCGGATCTTCCAAGCATTCTCGCCGTCATAGAATCCCGGCACGCGCAGTCGCAGACCCCCGGGGCCCACGAACTCCCCGTCAAGCTGCACATCAAAGGGATTGCCTTCCAGGCGAGCGTGGAAGGTGAAATCACGCCAGTGGTACTGTTCGATCTCGACACCCACACCGGCACAGCCGGCGTTCAGACCCAGGGAAAGAACAAAGGGCAGGCAGGAGATCATGACAGCCTCCTCGCGGTTTTGATGCCCGGCCACAAACCTGCCGGAACGCAGTTCAGCGCCGCGGCCGGCGAAAAGTACGCTCCGGCGTCTCCAGTCCCTCGCTGCATGAGCGGAAACACGCTCGCGCTCACGAACGACCCGAAGTTGCCGAACATGTTCATGGCGCCGGAAATACGTGAGGCTGTAACATCTTGCGCACGGCGACGAAATCATCGCGCCGCAGGCATTCGCGAATCGCCTCGCGATCCACTTGATCGAGCCACTTCCACAACTGCGCGGTGAAGCGCGCGTGCAGGGCGAAGATCTCGGCCGCATCCTGGCGGTAGGGCGCCACGTCGGCGGTGAGCCAACCCTCGTAGCCGAGTTCCTTCAGGTAAAAAAGGAATTCCAGGAACTCCCAGACGTTGGAGGATCCGGCGATCAGATCCCAGTCCCACTTGCCGTTGTTGTCGTTGATGTGCACGTAATAAGGCAGACCGCTGGCAGCCACCAGCATCAGGGACTGCGCCGGAGCTTCGCCGCCGAAGATCGAGTGGCCGATGTCAATCGTCACACCCAGGTTGCCGCCTGCCGCCTGGCACAGCAGGATGGTCTTCGCCGCCGACGTCAGCAAGCCGCGGACGCGGGTCTCGTAAGGCTTGTATTCCAGGAACAGGGTGATCTCGGGCAGGCGCCTGGCCGCTTCGGCCACCGCTTCCACCATGCGTTCCCACTGTGCGCCGTGGTGGGTTTGGAATGGGTAATCCGAGCCGTCGGCCAGCGGGCAGCAGGTGACCCTCTCGGCTCCGAGCGCCAGGGCGGCCTCTTTGCCGCGCTGGATATACTCCACCGCCTGCCGGCGCACCGCCGGATCGGGCGAGCCAAGGGCGCCGCAAACGAACACCGGGTCAGACTTGATGTTGACGTTGACCGCGGCCACCTCCAGGTTCAACCGCGCCAGGGTTTCCTTCACTTCTTCGATATCGCCCAGTTCGTGGGGGTAGACGATCTCGACGCCTTCCACGCCGGGCACTGCGGCGATCAGCTCCAGCCGCTCCCTTACACTGAGTTGCCGGCCGTACTCGCAGAACCGGTCGCGCAGGCGTCCGACATACGGGCAAACAATGGCTTGTCTCATCGCGTCCTAGTACCTCGCCGCAGTCTAACAAGACGACCGCCGCGCCCGCTAGAACAATCTTGCGGGAAATTGCACGATTCTGCCGGCGGCTTCCCTGCGCCTCTCCGGACGAAGAAACCGGCTTGCTGAGGAAAACGGCGTCGGAGCGCTGTGATCCTGATAAGATCGCACAGGATCCTCCTCGCAAGGATGTCAGCCGCATGCGAGGATCACAGCGGAAGGAGGCAACCCCTATGCGCAGACGCGAGTTTCTGGGCGCTGTGGGCCTGGCCCTGCAAGCCGGACCTCAGGACGTGTTCATCGAACGCCCGCAGCCCGGTAAGCCCCACGCGGGCAAAGTTCTGGCCGCTATCCAGCCCCACGCCGACGACATTCCGATCTATGCCGCCGGTTTGGTCCTCAAGCTCATTGACGAAGGTTACACAGGTTACCTGATTCGCACCACCAACGACGACATGACCGGGCCGGGCGGCATCGGCGAAGGCGTGTGGGCTAACGAGCGCGATAACTTGGAGGTCGCGCGCCTGATGGGCCTGAAGCAAGCCTTCGATCTGAATTACGGCAACCATCAAATGGACGGTATCTCCAAGCCCGAGCTGCGATGCCGGCTGATCTTCCTCATCCGCCTCCTACGGGTGGACACCGTGATCAGCTACGATCCCTGGGGAACTTACGAAGAGAATCCCGACCACTATGTCACGGCGCAGTGCGTCGAAGCAGCCTGCTGGATGGCCGGCATGCGTAAGGACTATCCCGAGCACTTCGCCGCCGGTTTGAAGCCCCACTCGGTGCGCGAGCGATATTATTTCGCACGCGGACCGCAGTTGGTCAACCGCGTGGTGGATATCAGTGCAGTCATAGACCGCAAAGTGGAGGTCAACCTCGCCAACCGCGCTCAGGGACCGGCAGGGGAGACCGGCGCGCGCCTGCGCCGCAGCCTGGCTGAGAAGGGCCTCCGCCTGCCGCTATTGGGCGACGATGATCAGACCGCCAATCGCCGTTACATCAAGGAATTCGTGCTGGGGATGAATCGCGAGATCGGAAGGCGGTACGGCCTGGAGTACGCCGAAGCCTACCATTACATCGGCCCCGCCGCACCCGCCGTGGACGATTACGTCCGGCGACACGCCGTGCCGCTGCAACCCTGAGCCGAACGCCTTGGCTGCCGCCCTGGCGAAGCTGTTCACCTCATCCGGTCACACGCGATGGCGTTCGGGGCGGAGGACACCGCGAACGGCTGCCGACTCCGCGAAGCCTTGCAGGCCTTCAGGCCCACGCCGGAGCGCGCCTGGCGGGGTTCCCCACGAAGCGTAGCCCTTGAGCGTGAATGCACGCCGCGCGATCAGCTAGGATGCGCTTGGCGGCGTTCCGCGCGAAGGGTAATCCGCCCGGCGCACGCATTCAACCCGCCAGCCTCACGCTGGGGCCCTGGCCCCTCGGCTGCCGATAGCCCTCCGGCAAGCGGTGGAGGCGAGCCAGCCGCGCGGCATCGTGCGCCCGTCCCGCCAGCGTCGCCCGCCGCGCCCAGCTCAGCAATTCGCCCGCCTCCTGCGCCAGGCGCCTCGCTTCACTCTCGTCTTGCTCGGCCACGGCTCGCTCCAGCTCTTTCGCGAGCGCCAGCAGGGCCTCCTGGGCTTGCGCATATACACCCGCGGCGATGGCTCGACGCAGCCTCGCCGCCGCTTCAGCAAATCGCTGCCCGGCCGTCACCATGAGTACATCTTGGCCGCGATCCGCATGGACTCGAACAGTTGCGAGATGTAGTTGGCCTGCTGTTCGAGCGCCGCAATCATCGCATCCGCAGCCGCCATGCGCGCCACCAGGTCGTCGCGAACCCGGTCCACGCGCTCTTGTTCCATCTCGATGCGCTGGTCTTGCGCCTCGATCTGATCCTGGAGCCCATTGGCCGTGACCGTCAGAAGCCCACCGCCAGTGTTCAACAGCCCATCGAGCAGCTCGGATGCCCATTTGAGGAATCCCCCCTGCGAGCTGTCGCCCAAGAATTCCAACACATGGGTTGGGTTGCCTGCCACCGCGTTTTGAAAGGCCGTGGCGTCCAGCGAGAGCTTGCCCTTGTCATCGTAGGTCAGCCCCAGATCCGTGAGCGTCCGGATGGCGCCGGTCCCGCTCTCGTAACTGGTGAGCTGACGCAAGGCGTCGCTGAGTGTTCGCACGATGCTCTGTCCTGCCAGCACACCGGCGCCCTCGCCACGGTGAGCGTCCAGGGCGTCGAGCGCCGCGTTGTAGGCCGTAACCAGCGAAGACAGCGCGTCAGTAAACACAGAGGTGGAGCGCGAAACCGTAACGGTGGTCGCCACACCCGCCTCGCTCACGCCGAGCAGCGTGATCGTCAAACCCGGCGCCAGCGTCACGGTGCGCGAGTCGGCTTCAATCGCCGTCGCCATCCCATTCACCTTGTACGCCGCTTTGGCGCCCACGGCCAGCGTGTCCAGCAAATCCTGCCCGCCATCGTTGAGCTGGATGCTCACCGAGTCCAGCTTGGTGGAACGAATCGCCAAGCGGTAGTCGGGCGAGGAGCTCGATCCGACGTTGACGAGCGAAGCCTCCACCTCCACTTCGGCTTCGTTGATCGCCTCGACCAGCTCGTCGAGCGTCGCCGCCTCCGGCGTGATCACCTTCGGCGCGCCGTTGACGGTCAGCGTGAAGCTGGTGGCGGCGCTGATGTTCTGTGTCGCCGGGTCGGTGACGCGAATCAGGCCGTCCTTGCTTAACGTGCTGGTCCAGGCGCCCAGGCTGGTGACCTCCACGCTCCAGACGCCGGTCAACGCCCCCGAACTCACTGAAGCGCTCAAAATCGCACCGTTCGAGACCGCCGTCGTGTAACCGCTGATGCCCGTCGTATTCTGAAGGCCGGTTACGGCGTTTTGCAGCGATTCAAACGCCGTGCGGAGCGCTCCCAGAGCCGTAGACTGCGCCTGGAGGTTGCTCCTGACGGATTCGAGTTGGGTCAGAGGAAGGGAGGCGATCGCGACCGCTCGGTCAATGATGTTCTGAAAATCCGCGCTGTAACGGCTGGCCCCTGTGAACAGCGTGCTGGTGTCCGCCATGTCCGTCTAGCCCCGCCGAGCAAAGCGAGCCGGACCAGAGCTTCTCACCGGCTGCCGGCCCGGCTCGCTTTCAAGCTAGCCGCGCAACAGGGCCAGCACGGCCTGCGGCGCCGCGTTGGCCTGCGCCATGGCCGCCAGCGAGGCCTGCTGCATGACCTGAGCTTTGGTCAAATTAGCCGCCTCCGCCGCCATGTCCGCATCGCGCAGCCGCGATTCGGCAGCCGAGTAGCTGGCGATCTGCGACTGGGCCAGAGCGATGGCGTACTGGAGCTTGTTCTGCCCCGTACCCACGCGTCCTTGCACCAGGCCGAGGTTGGCGATCGCCGTCTGGATGGCCGACAGAGCCGCCAGCGCGTTGGCGGTGGTTGTGGCGCTGGTCGAGGGATCCGAAACGGTCAGCGTTCCCGTGCCCGCCGCCAGGCCGGTGGCCGTGCTGCCATCCTCGGTCACCGTGATGCTGAAATCGCCGGTGCTCTGGATGGTGATCTGGCTGGAGGTCTCACCCACCACCGCGTAGATGCCGAGCGCCGCCGTCTGAGCGTTGATCGCGCTGACGGCCGCCGCCACCGAAGCGCCGGTGGTGTTGTCGAGCGTGACGGTCACTGCGCCGCTGGCGTTCTGGAACATCAACACCTCAGTCTGCGCGGAGCTGGCTACCGCCGTAAAGTTGGTCGAAGCCAGCCGGTAGACGCCCTCGTTGTCGGAGGCCGCCCCATTGGCCGCCAACCCGGTGCCCGCCGAGGCCGTCCCCGCCGTGACCACGAAGGCCCGCGTGCCGCCGAACGCCAGATTGCCGTTGGCATCCGTGGTCGCCGAGATCCCGTAGGTGTTCAGAGCGTTGTTCAACTGCGTGATCGCCGCCGTACCGCTGATGCCGCTGGCCCCTCCGGTCACGGTCACCGTGATGCTGCCGTGGGTGCTCAACGTGGTGTCGTAGATGTTAAAGGTGAAGGTTTGCGTGCCGCCCACCAAAAATGTGGTCGAACCCGTCAGATCCACGTTGCCCAGCGTCGTCCCGCCGGCCGCAATGCTCGTCGAGGCGATGCCCAGCGCCGTGGAGTCCACGCGGTTGGTGCTGCCGCTCAGGTCCACCGTGGCTTTGGCGTTGGTCTGGTTGGACCCGCCGCCGATGTAAACCTCGAGCGTCTTGTTGTACGCGCCGCCGCTGACCAAACCGATGTTGGACGCCTGCCGGTCAATTTCTTGCAGCAGCGCCTGATACTCGGTGTTCAGCGTGGCCCGACTGCCGGTGAAGGTTCCCGAAGCCGACTGGGTGGCCAGCGTCTTCAGCCGGTCCAGGATCTTGGCGATGTTGCTCAAGCCTCCGTCAATGATCTGCAACGCGCTGATGCCGTCGTTGGCGTTGCGCACGCCCTGCACCAGCTCCGCCACGTCGCTGCGGTACTTGTTGGCCACCGCCAGGCCCGCCGCGTCATCGCCGGAAGCGTTGATGCGATAGCCGGACGTCAACCGCTGAATCGTCCGGCTCTGGAATTCGTTGTTCACCCGGAGATTTTCCTGGGCGATTAACGAGTTGACATTGGTGACGACGGAAAACATTTCTTCACATCCTGTGTAGGGGCGCTTCCCGGCCTCTTGCCGGGCCCGGGTTCTCCTTGGGTTCGGATACCCGAGGCGCCGCCTCGCTCTCCCATATCGGCCCGCCCCCGCGAGCCTTGAATCTTTTTCTCGCCTCAGCCGCCGCAGCCCGCCCGCGGCCTGCGGCGCCGCACACCCTGGCGCCTTCCCGCGCCGTTCCGGCAGCCTCCCGGCGATCCGCTCCTGCGCGGACCCACCGCCGCCGGCCTCGGGTCCCTGCCCGCTTAAACCGGAGCCGCCTCGGCCAGCAATTCCTCATCCGCGGCCTCCAGCGCGCGGCCCGCCAGCCGCCGATAGTGCGCCCGGAACAGCCGCGCCGTCCGTTCCCAGCTCAACTTCGCGACTCGCCTCCGGCCCCGCTCGACGAGCTCGGCCCGCAACTCCCCATCCGTCCACAGCCGTCCGAGCGCCTCCGCCATCTGTTCGGCGTCGTCCGGGTCGAACTGAAGGGCCGCATCCTGCGCCTGCTCGGGCAGCGACGTGACATTCGAGCAGGCCGCAGGCGCACCCGCCAGGAACGCTTCCCACAGCGGAAAACTGACCGCCTCGAACTTGGTCGGTATCACGACTGCTCGGCAGAGCGTGTATAGAGATGCCAGCTCCCGCCGGCTGACCACGCCGACAAACCGAACCTGATTCTCCAACCCCAGCGTCCGCGCCCGCTCCGCGATCACGGGGAAAAAATTGTTCTGGCGACCCGAACACACCAGCGCCGGCCTTAACCCGCGACGCTCCCCAAGAAGCGCCAGCGCCTCCAACAACCCCAGATGGTTCTTGTGCGGCCAGGTCTGCGCCGGATAGAACAGGAACGCTTCAGGCAACTCAAATTTCCGGCGCACCAGCGCGAGCTCTTCAGCCGACGGCGGCGCCATCGTCTCCGTGGGCGGCGCCAGCGGCGCCACCACTACCTTCTCCTGCGGCAACCCGTACTGCCGCATCACATCCTGACGAGTCCACTCGGAAGCCACCGCCACCATGCGCGCCTGATAGCACAGCGTCCGATAGACGATCTCCCGGTAGAGCAACATCTCGGCGGCGAAGTATTCCGGCAGATGCAGATGCTGCAAATCGTGCGGATGATAAATGCTCGGCGCCTCGGTCAAAAAGCCGTCTTGAAAGCAAAAGTGCACCAGCTCGACGCCCGCGCGCTCCAGCACGCCGTCGGCAACCCGCAACGGCACCCGCACCTTCGCAGGCAAGGTCCGAATCTTCGCCCAGGCGCTGCCCGGCGCCACACCGGCGCCGTTCGGCTCGATGTTCACCTGAATCCAGGTCACCGCAGCCGGCCACGGCTCCGCAGGGCCCTCCCAGATCCGACACGGACCCGAAACGTAGGGGCGCAGCCAGTCGTTAGCCCCGCGCCGCGTCAAAAACACGTACTCCTCGCAACCGTCCGTCAGCCGCGACAGTCCCCACGCCAGCCCCACCAACACATGCTCGACGCCCCCGGACTGCATGCCGCCCGTCAGGCGCGCGTCAATTCCGATCCTCCAGGCCCTCATCGTCCCCGCGCTCCCACCGGACTCCAAGCCACGCTCGCGCGGCAGCCGGCGCGAATCAGCCCCGCGATCCGCTCCAGCTCGGCCTCGCTCAGACGCGCATGCACCGGCAAGCTCAAGCCCGTGCGGCCCAGCCGCTCGCTCACCGGCAAATAATCTCCTCGCCGCCGCGAAGCCTCCCGGTAGGGAGGCAACAAGTGCAACGGGACAAAGAAGGGCCGCGTCTCGACGCCTCTTTCGGCCAGCCAATCGGCCAGCTCGTCTCGCGATCGCCCGTAGACGGCGGCGTCCACCGTAATCGAGTAAACCCACGGCGCCGGCTCGGCCCAGTGCGCCTCGGGCGGCCCCGCAATGCCCGGCGTGTCGGCCAACATGGCGCGATAACCGGCCACGATGCGCCGGCGCCGCTCGAGAATCTCCCGGCGCCGCTCGAGCTGCGCACACAGCAGAGCGCAGGCCAGATTCGTCAGGCGGTAGTTGTAACCGATCACCGGAAAGTAATACCGCCTCTTCGGATCCATCCCCTGGCCGCGCAACAAACGCATGCGCGCCTCTAGTTGCGCATCGCTGACGGTGATGGCCCCGCCCTCGCCGCTGGTGAAAATCTTGTTGCCGTAGAAAGAGAACGTCGCCGCACGCCCCAGCCCCCCGACCGGTCGCCCTTTATAGCGCGCCGTGTGAGCCTGCGCCGCATCCTCGATGACCCACAGCCTATGCGCCGCTGCCACCCGATGGATGGCGTCCATGTCGGCCGGATGCCCGTAAAGGTGAACCGCGATCACGCCGCGAGTGCGCGGCGTGACGGCCTCTTCCAGCCTGGCCGGATCCAGACACCAGGTCTCCGGGTCCACGTCCACAAAGACGGGCTCGGCCCCTGCGTAACGCACGGCGTTGGCCGTCGCGATGTAGGTTAGCGAAGGGGTCAGCACTTCATCTCCCGGCTCGACGCCCAGCGCCAGCAAAGCCAGATGCAGCGCCACGGTCCCGTTGGCCACCGCGATCGCAGCTCGCGTGCCGCAAAGGGCGGCGAACTCGCGCTCGAATCGCTCCACGAACGGCCCGCTCGAGGAGATCCAACTGCTGCGAAAGGCCTCCATCAGGTACCGCTCTTCCAGGCCGCTCAGATCCGGCTCGGCGAAGGGAATCATGCCGCGGCCTCCTCTCGCGCAGGTCCTACCGCATTCTGACGTTGGCTCCACTGCGCCAGCCCCAATTCAGGCGCCAGCGTGAAGCGGCGACCCTGAATCTCGATCCAGGCCCCGCCGTGAGGCGGAAACCAAAAGGCCCGCGCCTTGCGATCCACCAACTCCGGCGGATCCGCAGGATCCACGCGCATGGCCGCCAGCATCTCGGCGCGCGAGATGTAGCGCCCCGGACCCTGTGGCGTGCGCGGCGCCGGGGCGCCGCTCTCCACGCGGGCCACGAAATCACAAAACAAGGCCAACAGCTCCGCTTGCGCCTTGCGCTCCAGCGACCAGGCGGTCTCTTGTTCCGGACAGATGGTGAAGCGCCGCACCTCAACCAGATCCCCGGCGTCAATCTCCGGCGCCACCCAGTGCACCGAGACCCCGTACTCGCGGCGGTTTTCCAGAATGGCGAAATTGTAGCCGCCCACGCCACGCATCTCCGGCAAAGGCGCAGGATGAAAGTTAAAACAGCCGATGCGCGGCAGCGCGATCCATGCCGGACGGATCTTCCGCCGGTGCAGGTAGGAGAGCACCAAATCCACCTCCCGCAGCTCCGGCGCCGGCGGGACGCACTCCAGGCGCTGATCGGCTTCCTCATCCCGCCACACCGGGATCCCTCGCCGCGCCGCCGCCCTCTCGAGCGGCCGCTCGCCGTCGCCTTCCTCTGAGCTGATGACCGCACTGATCTGGTGGCCGCGCTCCAGCAGGTGCTCCAGCGCCCGCGCGGCCTCCGCCTTGCGGCCCATCAACACCACACGCAGCTTCATCGCTGCCCCTACCGGGATTGATCGGCGGTTTGTCCGTCCGGCTTCAGCCCCCCAGCCGCTCCCACATGCGACGGTAGGCCTCTTCCAGATCGCGCGTGAAGCCCGTGACGTCCGCCAGCACGCTTTCGGCCAGATCGCGGCGCAGGCGGCGGCGAAGACCGCTCAGCTCTCCGGCATCCCGAGCCAGGCACGCCGCCAGCTCGATGAACTCCTCCGGCGAACGGGCCACCAACTCCCCCAGCCCGGCTCGCTCGAGCAAGCTTGCTCCCACCCGCGACACGTGCGTGCTCCCGGCCAACGTCACCACGGGCACACCCATCCACAGGGCCTCGCAGCTCGTCGTCGTCCCGTTGTAAGGGAAGGCATCCAGCACCAGATCCACTCGCTCGTAGACCGCCAGGCGTCGGCTCCAGGGCGCCGGCCCCACCAGCTCGACCCTCTCCGGCGACAGGCCCAGCTCCTCGAACTCCTCGCTCAGTCGCCGCGCCAGCGCCGCATCGGTCAATCCGGCCGCCTTCACCAGCAACCGCGAACCCGGCGTTCGCGCCAGAATCGCCGCGTACCAGCCCAGCAGGCGGCGGTTGAGCTTCGCCAGGCTGTGGAAGGCGCCAAAACAAATTCCATCTTTCTTGTTTGATTCGGACGCTGCCTCCGCGCCCTCTGGCGAACCGCAGCAAACGAAGCCCCGCGGCAGACGCATCAAGCTCTCCGTGTGCCGGCGCTCGGTCAGCCCCGGCGGGTCCGCCACGGCGTCCGTGATCCGGTAGTCCATGGTTCCCAAACCCGTGGTGTCGGGATAGCCGAGCCAGGTCGCCTGGACCGGCGCGGGCTTGCGCGCAAAAGCCAGAAGCCGGTTCTGGCCCGTGTGCCCGGCAAGATCCACCAGGATCTGGATGCCGTCCTCGCGGATCTGCTCGGCCACGGCTTCGTCGCTCAGCCCGCAAATCCTACGCCAACGGTCGGCCAGCCCCATCAGACGCTCGGTCATCGAATCCGGCTCGGCCACGTCCGCGTAGCAGTAGATCTCGAACTCCCGGCGATCGTGCGCCTCCAGCACCGGCGCCAACAGACTCGCCACCGCGTGACGGCGAAAATCCGCCGACACATAGCCCAAACGCAACTTGCCGCCCCGCCGTCCGAGGCGCGGCCGTTGCGCGCGTCGCTCCAGATCCGCAGCGTGCAGCCGACGCCATCGAAGGTGCTCGGCGAAAATTTCCTCCGCCGTTCGATTGGGATCGTAGTGCAGGCACATCAATAAGTTGGAATGTGCGCGGTGATCGTCGAGCCGCAGCTCGAGCGCCTGAGCAAAGCACCTGAGCGCCTCCTCCACTCGTCCCTCAGCGGCCAGCACCCCGCCCAGATTGCTCAGCATCTGGCTCGAAGCCGCCTCCAAGCGGAGGGCCTGGCGATAGCAGGCTTCAGCCTCGCACAACTGTCCCTGCCGCCACAGGGCGTTGCCGAGGTTGCTGCGGGCTCGAGCGTAGTCCGGACGCAGCCGCAGGGCTTCGCGGTAACAGGCGATGGCGGCCTCCGTCTCGCCGCGGCCCAGCAACAGATTGCCCAGATTGTTGTGGGCCTCGGCATAGTTGGGATCCAGCTCGAGCGCGCGGCGGAAGCAGGTCTCCGCTTCGCGGCTCCTCGCGAGCGCCAGGAGCGCCAGCCCGAGATTGTTCTGGAAGATGGCGTTCTGCGGCTGGAGCTGCACGGCGCGCTCCAGGTACGGCAGAGCCTCCGGCGCCCTTCCCCTCTGGCAGCAGAGCACTCCCAACAGATTCAGCGCGTCGGCGCAGTCCGGGCGCTGCGCCAGCAGCTCACGGTAAATGGCCTCGGCTTGCTCGAAGCCTCCGCTTTGATGCCGGCGCAGTCCTTCAAGAAGCCTGCTCGCGCTCACGGCAGCCTCTTCGGCGGCCGATGCCGACTCGCCCAGCAACGCCACATCTCACGGTAGGCCTGTTCGAGCGTCCTGGTGAAGCCCTGCGCGTCTGTCAGAGGCGCTCGCGCCATCCGCCCCCGCAACCGGGCCCGCAACCGCTCGAGCCGGTCCAGATCACTCGCCAGCTCCACGGCCAGCCTGACGTAGGCTTCCGTTGAGTCGGCGATCAACTCCTCCATCCCGACGTTGCTCAGCAAGCTCACGCCCACGCGGCCGGCGTGCGTGCGCCCTGCCAGCGTCACGACCGGGACGCCCATCCACAGGGCTTCGCAGGTGGTGGTGGTCCCGTTGTAAGGAAACGGATCCAGCGCGATGTCCACCTCGCGGTAGTAGCGCAAATGTTCGCGAAAAGACGGCGTTTCTCCCACCAACCACAACCGCTCGGCCTCCACGCCCCCGCGGCGGAAGCGCGCCCGGAAACTCTCCTGCAAGCCCGGGTCGGAAAGCCCCGGATACTTCAGCAACAGCCGTGACGTCGGCGCCCGGCGGAGGATCTGCGCCCACGTCGCAACCACCTGATCCGTGATCTTGGCCGCAAAGTTGAATGAACCGAAGCTGACCCTTCCGCTGCGCGCCGCCGGCAGCGGTCCCGGATCGGGCGCCTCCTCCGGCGGCGCCCAGCAACTGAACCCCCGCGGCAAGCGCACCAGCCGCTCGCTGTGCAAGTGTTCGGTCCAGCCGGGCGGATCGGCCCAGGCGTCCGTGATCCGGTAATCTATCGTGCTCAGCCCGGTCGTGTTCGGGTATCCAAGCCAGGTGACCTGCACCGGCGCAGGCTTGCGCGCCAGCGCCAGCAGCCGATGATTCGGCGTGTGACCCGCCAGATCCACCAGGATGTCAATGCCGTCAGCGCGGATCAGCTCGGCCAGTTGCTCGTCGCTCAGGCTCGAGATGTCGCGCCAGGCGTGGCCCAGCGCCCTCAAGCGGGCCGTCTCTTCATCCGGGCTGGCTACATCCGCGTAACAGGTCACATGGAACTGCTCCCGATCGTGCGCCGTGAGGACCGGGCGCAGGAAGCTCATCACGGGGTGGCGGCGGAACTCCGCAGACAGATAGCCGATCCGTAGCGGGCGCTCCGGCGAAGGATCGTTTCGATGGGGCGGAATCGCTCCGGCCAGCGGCTCAGCGAATCGCCGCGCCCACTGCCGGTGCTCGGCGTAGACCTCCATCGGATCGGCCTCCGGCAAGTAGTTCAGGCACAGCAACAGCAGAGAAGCGAAATGGGCATCGGCCCCGAGTTCCAGCGCGCGCCGATATAGCGCGACAGCCTCCGCGGCCAGTCCCTGATCCCGCATGAGCGTCGCCATGTGCGCCCAGGTCTCGGGGCAGGCGGCATCCAGCCGCAGAGCCTCTTCCAGGAGCCCTCGGGCTTCCGCCAGTCGCCCGAGCTTACGCAGCAGAGTGGCCAGGTTGTTGCGGGCTTCGACCGACTCCGGGTTCAGCTCCAGCGCGCGTTCGGCCAGCTCCAGCGCTTCCCTCAATCGTCCCCGCTTGATCAACACCGCAGCCAGATTGCCGGCCGCCGCCGCCGACTGCGGCTGACGCCGGAGCGCTCGCGTGAACGCCGTCTCGGCTTCCTCCAACCGTCCCGTGCGGGCCAGGGCCACTCCCAGGTTGTTCCACAACTCGGCCGCCTCGGGGGCTCCGATGAGCGCCTTTTGCGCTAAAGTTAACGATTCCTCGAACCGGCCCTCGCGGTTGAGCGCCGCCGTTCGCTCGATCGCTCGGCGGACGCCCTCGGGCGCTCCCGCGGCTCTCACCGGCGCCTCCCCTCCGCCCATCGCCGCCACATCCGGCGAAAGGCGGCTTCCAGAGTCCGAGTAAACGCCCCTCCGTCCGTGAGCCGCGAAGCCGCCATGCGTTCCCGCAACGTGGCGCGCAGTTCTGCCAAGCGGCCCGGATGCCTCGCCAGCCGGACAGCGCACGCGATGTACTCCTCGGTGGAGTGGGCCACCAGATCGCTCAAGCCCACCGCCGCCAGCAGCGTCGCCCCGGTGCGCGCCGCGTGACGGTCTCCGGCCAGCGTCACCACCGGCACGCCCATCCACAAGGCCTCGCACGTGGTGGTCGTGCCGGCGTAAGGAAAGGCGTCCAGGGCGACGTCCACTTCTGCGATCGCCGCCAGGTGCGCTCGCAAGTCCGCCGCAGCGCCACGCAGCTTGAAGCGGCGCTCGGAAATGCCCGCCCTCTCGAGCAGCGCCGTCAAACGCCTGCGAGCCGCCGGATCCTCGAGAACCCTGCTCTTCACCACCAGCTCGGCCTCAGGAAGCGCCGCCAGGATGCGCGCCCACGCCTCAGCCACGCTCGCATTGATCTTCGCCAGATTGTGAAATGCGCCGAAGCGAATCCTTCCGGCCGAGGAATCCGGCCGCGGCGTCACGGGCGGAGCTTCCCGCGGCGGCAGGTAACAAAGGAACGGCGCAGGCAACCGCACCAGCCGCTCGCTCGCGTAAGCATCGGGTTTCCCCGGCGGATCGGCGTGCTCGTCGGTCAACCGGTAATCCACGGCCTCCAGACCCGTGGTGTCGGGATAGCCCAGCCAGTTCACCTGAACGGGCGCCGGCTTGCGCGCCGCCACCAGCGGACGCCCGCCCGCCGTGTGCCCGGCTAAGTCCACCAGGATGTCAACACCGTCGCGGCGAATCAGCTCGGCGGCCGCTTCATCGTCAAGGCCGCGGATGCAACGCCAACCATCACACAGCGCGCGCAACCGTTCGGTGACCGAATCTTCCCGGGCCGTGTTCGAGTAGGCGATGATCTCGAAGGCCGTTCGGTCGTGATGCGCCAGCACGGGCTCCAGGAAATAAGCCACCGAGTGGCGACGAAAATCCGGCGACAGATACCCGATCCGTAAACGCCGGTCGGGATCCGGATCGTTGTCGTGGGCGCGGCCGCGCGCCGCCAGATTCTTCAACCGAGCCGCCCAGCGGCGATGCTCCGTGTAAATCTCCGCCGGCGTCGCGTCCGGATCGTAATGCAGCGCCAGCAGCAAGTTCGAATGCGCAACTTCGAGGGCATCATCCAGCTCGATGGCGCGCCGGTAACACTCCAGCGCCTCTTTCACGGCGCCCTGCATCTCCAGCGCATGACCCAGATTGTTCCACGCCGGAGCGTACCGCGGCGCCAGAGCCAGCGCCGAGCGATAGTCCGCTTCCGCCGGCTCGATCCGCCCCAGCGCCGCCAGCACATTGCCGCGATTGTTGAGCGCCTCGGGGAATTCCGGCCGCAGGGCGAGAGCGTGCTCGTAGCAGGCCAGCGCCTCCTCGAAGCGCCCTTCGGCCTCCAGCGCCACGCCCAGAATGTTGTGCGCCTCGGCCAGGTCCGGCCGAAGCTCGATCGCGCGCCGGCTATGCCCGGCGGCATCCGTCCAGCGGCGCAGGGCCGCCAGCGCCGAGGCCAGCAAGGCGTGGGCCTCGGCCCAATCCGGCCGGGCCTGGAGAGCCTGCCGGTACGCCGCGCATGCCTCAGCCCAGCGGCGCTGGGACTGAAGCGCCATGCCCAGATTCACCGCCGCGAAGGCGTCGCTCGGGTCCAGCTCCAGCGCCCTGCGGTAGGAGTGGATGGCCTCTTCGATCCGGCCTGCCGAACGCAGCACCGTGGCCAGGCTGACGTGAAACATCGCCACCCGGGGCGCCAACCCTATGGCTCGCCGGATGCGCTGCTCGGCCACTCGGGCCTGACCCTGCTGCAACGCCAGCATGCCGCTCAAGTGCAAGGCGTCTATGTCGTCCGGATCGCGCCGCAACGCGTCGGCGTAGATTCGCGCGGCTTCCTCCAGGCGCCCGGCCTTCTGATGTTCGAGACCTTCGGCTAACGCCTCAGCGTGCGTGGACACCCAGCGCCTCCGCCACCCGCTCGATCACTTCCGGCCAATCTCCGGGCCGCCTCTGCCGGAACAGCCGCATCGTGGGATACCAGGGGGTGTCCTCGCGCCCGAGCATCCAGCGCCAGTCCGGCAAGAAGGCCAGCAACAACCAGACCCTCGCCCCCAGCGCCCCGGCCAAGTGCGCCGCCATGGTGTCCACCGTGATTACCAGGTCCAGATTCAGGATGGCGGCGGCCGTATCCAGAATCGAGCCGTGTTCCTCTTCGAGCGGCGTGGGACGAAAGCCGGGCGCCTCGGCCAGGACGCCGCGCTGAAGGCTGAAAAAGGCTGTTCCCGGAACGTCCGCCAGCCTGGCCAGGCTCTCCAGCGGAATCGAGCGCCGCCGATTCTGTTGATGCTCGGGATTCCCTGACCAAACCAAACCAACCTTGAAATGTTTTACCCCGGCGAGCCGCTCCGCCCAGCGCGCCAGGCACCCCGCATCCACGGCCAGATAGGGAACGTCGGCGGGAATCGTCTCCAGCGTGGTTCCCAGCAACCGCGGCAGGCTGAGCAGGGCGACGTGATAATCGTAACGGTCCTCGGCCCGACGCAACCAGCGCGCAGGAATCAAAGGGTGCAACCGCTGCGGGCAATCCAACAGGACTTTCCCGCCCATGCGCTCCAGCAACGGCAGGTAGCGCAGGAATTGAATCGTGTCCCCCAAGCCTTGCTCGGCCTGCACAAGAATCGTGCGGCCCTCGAGCGGCTCGCCCTCCCAGGGCGGCCCTTCCGCGCGGCGCAGAGCGAAATCCTTGCGGCGGAAACGCCACTCGTATTCCTCGAAGCCGCGCGCTAGATCGCCCAGCCGCAGCCAGGTCATCGCCCGATTGGTGCGCGCTTCGGCAAAATCAGGCTTCCGACGAATGGCCTCCTCGTAACAGGCCAGGGCCTCTTCGAGGCGGCCCAGGTGTTCGAGCGCATAACCCTTCTTGTTGTGAAACTCCGCCGAATCCGGACGCAGCGCCAGGGCGCGCTCGAACTGCTCCAGCGCTTCCTGATCCCTTCCCTGCCAGGCAAGAATATCGCCCAGGTTGGCCAGCGCTTCGGGCAACTGCGGATCCAGGCGCAGCGCCTCCCGGCACGGCCGCAGCGCCTCGGCGTGCCGCCTCTGCTCGATTAACACCGCCGCCAGGTTGGCCTGGGCCTGGGCCAGCGTCGGCCTCAGGCGCACGGCCCGCCGGCAAGCCTCTTCGGCCTCGCGCAGCCGACGGCGCTCGAGCAGCACAGCGCCGAGGTTGGCGTAAGCCTCCGCCAGTTGCGGGTTCAAGCGCACGGCCTGCCGGCAGGCGGCTTCCGCCTCATCGAGGCGATCGAGCTTGCGCAAGGCTGCGGCGAGGTTCACCCAGGCCTCCGCGTAGTGCGGCCTCAGCTCGAGCGCCCGCTCCAGCGCGCGGACTCCCTCGGCGTGCCTGCCCCCCAAGCACAGCGCGTTCCCGTAGTTGTTGTGAGCCTCAGCGCACCGCGGATTCAAGCGCAGCGCGTGCTCGAAATGCGCCAGCGCCTCAGACAGCCGCCCGAGCTGCTGAAGCACGTTCCCCAGATTGTTATGCGCCTCAGCGTAGCCCGGCGCGATCTCCAGCGCCCGCCGATAACAGGCCGCGGCCTGCTCCAGCCGCCCCATCGCCTGCCACACATTGCCCAGGTTGTTATGAAACATCGGCACGTCCGGACGCACGGCGATCGCTCGTCGGATCCACTCCGCCGCGCTTCGATAATCGCCGGACTCGAAATGCAACATGCCCGTCAAGTGCAAGGCGTCGGCGTTCTCGGGATCAGCCGCCAGCACCCGCTGATAGAGATCCGCCGCCGCACTCAGCCGCCCGGCTTGGTGGTGGCCCAGCGCTTCGACCAGCAGCTCCGCCAGCACGCTCACCGCCGACTCCTCCTGGCGACCGCAACCGGATGCCCGAACCGCACCCAGTCCTCAACCGCCCGGCTCACGACCGAGACCCTCGACTTTCCCAACCAGCTCCTGGCGCACCCGCTCGATGACAGAGTCCCAATCGCCAGGGGCCGGCTGTCGAAATAACCGCATCGTGGGATACCAGGGGCTGTCGTCGCGCCCCAGCATCCATCTCCAATCCGGCGCGAAGGGCAACAGCAGCCACACCGGACGACCCAGCGCGCCGGCCAGATGAGCCTGCAAAGTGTCCACGCTGATGACCAGGTCGAGCCGCGCCACCGACGCCGCCAGCCACGGCAGGTCGTTCCAGCGCCCGGGAAGCTGCTCCAGCCTCAAGCCCGCCGGGCTTCCCTGCTCCGCCGCCGGACCCTTTTGCAAGTTGAAAAAGACCACCCCCTCGACGCTCCCCAGGGGCTCCAGCCGCTCCAAAGGCACTGACCTCCGGCGGTCGTTGCGATGCGCCGGATTGCCTGCCCACGCCAGGCCCACGCGCAGCTTGCCGCCGGGCAGCTCCGGGAAATCCTCCGCGGCCGGGGGCCGCAAGTAAGGAACCCGGGCAGGAATCGTCTCCAGTCGCGTGCCCAGAATTCGCGGCAGACTCAACAGCGGCGCGTGCAGATCGAATTCCGGCAGCGGTTGCCCGCTCGCCACTACCTGCTCCACACCCTCCACACCGGCCGCCAGCTCGACCAGGCGTGGCGGGCATTCCACAATCACACGGCCGCCGGCCTGCTGGACCAGCGGCACATAGCGTAGAAACTGGATGGTGTCGCCCAGGCCCTGCTCCGCGTGCAGCAGAATGCGGCGACCCTGAAGAGACGATCCGTCCCATTCCGGTTGGGCAAACGGCCTCCGGCTGCCGGGCTGGAGAACCCAGCGCCACTCGTACTCCGCCAGCCCCCTCTCGAAGTCCCCCTTCAGCAACCAGATGCGACTCCGCGCTCCGTGCGCCTGCGCGTTATCGGGCTCCAGGCGCAGAGCTTCCTCGACCAGCCCCTGCGCCTCCTCGAGCAGGCCCTGATCAATCAACGCGTGCGCTAGGTTTACGTACAGCCCCGCGTAATCCGGGCGTAAGCGCTGGGCCTCCAGATAACAGGACAGGGCCTCGCCGAAGCGGTCCAGTTTGTTCAAGGCGTTGCCCAGGTTCACCAAAGCCTCGACGTACTCCGGCTCCAGCCGCAAGGCCTCTTCATAGCAGAGCAGGCTCTCGGTTAACCGGCCCATGTCCTGAAGCACGTTGCCGAGGTTGTTGTGGTAGAAAGCAGCGGCAGGGTTCAGCGCAATCGCGCGCGCGATCAGAGCGGCAGCCGCCTCCGCGCGACCCCTCTGGGCCGCCAGCACTCCCAACAAATGCAGGGCATCGGGATGATCCGGATTGCGCGCGAGCACCTGGCGATAAATCCGTTCGGCCTCCTCCAGCCGGCCGTTCTGTTGGTGTTCCAATCCCAGTTGAAGCCATTCAACCGCACTGAGCATTTCCTTTCGCCTCCTGCGAGTCTCGCCACAGCTCCAGCTCCCTGCCCAGCTCCCGGATGGCCCCCGCCCAATCACCCGGCGCCGGCTGGCGAAACAGACGCATCGTCGGGTACCAGGGCGAATCCTTGCGCCCCAGCAGCCAGCGAAAGTCGGGAGCATACGGCAGGAGCGTCCACACCGGACGAGCCAGCGCGCCGGCCAGGTGCGCCACCATCGTATCCACGCTGATGATCAGATTCAGACCCATGATCGCCGCCGCCGTGTCCAGGATGCCCGTGGCATGCGCTTCCAGATCCACCACCCGCACACCCGGGGGCAGAGTGCCGATTTCGGCCGCCTGAGGACCTCGTTGCAGACTGAAGAAAGTGATGCCGGGGACCGAGAGCGCCTCGACCAGTTGCCCGAGGCTCAGCGAGCGGCGGCGCGCCGTCTTCGAGTGAGCGTTGCTCGCCCAACAGAGGCCCACGCGCAAGCCCCGCGCCTCGCGATCCAGCCACGCCCGCCAGCGTGCGACTACGTGCTGCGGGACCGCCAGATAGGGCGTCTGCGCCGGGATGTCATGCAGTTGCGTCCCCAGCCTGCCGGGCAGGCTCATCAGAGGCAGAAACGCGTCGTAGTCGGGCAGGACCGTACCGGCGGGTATCAAGCGCGCCAGTCCCGGTACGCTGCGCAGCAACGGTGTAAGCCGCCACGGGCATTCAAGGTACACGACCGCGCCCCTCTCGGCAAGCCGCGGCACGAAACGAACGAACTGAATCGTGTCTCCCAGCCCTTGCTCGACCACCAGCAGAATCTTGCGGCCCGTGGCGTTCGAACCGTCCCAAAGCGGCCGTCGGTAGCGCTCCCACCGCAGTCCCTGTTGTTTCAGGCGCCACTCGTAATGTTCCCAACCTTCGCGGAAATGGCCGATCAACAGCAAGGCCATCCCTAAATTCAGATGGGCCTCCGCGAAATCCGGGGCCAGCGCGATGGCCTGGCGATAGCAAGCGATGGCCTGTTCGATGCGGCCCAATCGCTCCTGTGTCGCTCCTAAGTTGTTCCACGCCGCCGCCAGTTGCGGCTTCTGCCGGACCGCAAGCTCGAGCTGACGGAGGGCCTCCTCGAAACGATCCATTTTCGAAAGTATGCCCGCCAGGTTGCTGCGCGCCTCGGCGAACTCGGGCTGTCCGTCCAGCAGCGATTCCAGGCAAGCCGCCGCCTCCTCAGTCCGACCCAATTCATCCAGCGCGGCGGCCAGATTCAGGGCTGCTTCCGGAAAGCTGGGCCGTAACTCGAGAGCCCGCCGCAGGGGGCCCAGCGCTTCCTGGGCGCGCCCCAGTTCCCGCAGCGCATTGCCCACGTTGTTGTGCGCCTCGGCCATGCCGGGCTCCAGCGCGGCGGCTTGCTGAAAGCACAGCAACGCTTCCTCCAGTCGTTTCTGGCTGCGTAGTACACACCCGAGCTGGAGCCAGTAGGATGCCACGGTCGGCGCCTGGGCCACTGCCCTGGCCAGCAACTCCAGGGCCGCCTCCGGCGATCCCGCCTCAAAAGCCATTCGTCCTAACAACTGAAGCGTGCCCGCATCGTCCGGCCATCGCTCCAAAATTTGGGCGCAGATCGCCGCTGCACCCACCCGATCGCCCGCCTGCCGGAGCCGCAGGGCCTCCCGGCGGGCGGCTTCAGGCTGCGTCATGACCGTGGCGTTCGACATCCGATCCTGCACAGGGAGGGGGTGCTTCGGCCCCGCGAGCAACCCCCTGGCATCCCCAATCATTGCGGCTCTGCGGATTCACCCCGCTCACCGGTCGCTGCGTCCTCCGGGGCCCCGGCTCGCCGAGCTTTTCTCCCGCCTTCCTGTAAACGTCGGGTCAGCTCCGCCAGCTTTTCCGGCGCCAGCCCCTGCGCAGCCGCCAGATTGGCCTGCTCGGTCCACCGCACTTCGGCGCGCACCACGCTGATCTCGCGCGGAGCAACCACCCCCAGCTTCACGCGCGCGGGGGTGATTTCCAGCACATGCACCTCGATCTGCTCGCCGATCAGGATCGCCTGGCCGGGCCGCCGCCGCACGATGAGCATACGGTCGCCTCCTCCTGCTCGCCCAGCAAGGGGTGCCTGTGCGAGTATCCCGAGTCGCTCAGAATGGTTTGAGCCGCACGGCGGTTGCTCAAATTGATCGTTACCGGCGCCAGCAAATTGGCGGTGGGAGGCTCTCCCTCGGCCACCGCCACGATGGCCAGGCAGAGCACTTCCTTGCCCAATTCCGGTTGGCGATCCTCCGGCAGGCCCAGCAAGCGCAGGTCCTCGGGCGCGATCGAAAGCCGGTAGCTCGGCTCAATGACCTGCACCGGCAAAGTGATGAAGCATAACTCGGGCCGCTTCAAACTCTGCAAGAAGACGATGGGTTTGTTGATGGGCTGCTCGAGCGCCACAAACTCCCGCTCGTCCTCGAAACCGGGCAAGCCCGCGGGGAACTCGACCACCGCCGCAGGGTCGTACTCAATCGTTCCAAAGTGCCGGGTTTGAAACTGCATGTGTCGTGGCTCCTGAGGCGAAGGGGCAGCGCGCGGCAGCGGCGCGCAACCCCTCCAGACTGCCGCTGAGGCTCCGCTCGACCTCGGCCAGGTCGGCGGCCACCATCCTTCGAACCAGCTCCGGAAAGCTGACCTCGGGCTGCCAGCCTAAGACCTGCCGCGCCTTCCGCGCATCGGCCTGAAGACATTCCACCTCCGCCGGACGGAAATAGCGCGGATCCACTTCGACAAACTCGCGATAATCCAGGCCCACTTCGGCGAAGGCCCGCTCGGCGAACTCCCGCACGCTGTGGCTTTCGCCGGTGCCGATCACGTAATCTCCCGGGCGATCCTGCTGAAGCATCAACCACATGGCCCGGACATAGTCCGGCGCCCAGCCCCAATCCCGGCGGGCCTCCAGGTTGCCCAGATAAAGCTTCTTCTGAAGACCATGCCGGATGCGGGCGACCGCCCGGGTGATCTTTCGCGTGACGAAGGTCTCGCCGCGCCGCGGCGACTCGTGGTTGAACAGGATGCCGCACGAGGCGTGCAATCCGTAGCTCTCGCGGTAATTGACGGTCGCCATGTGAGCGAAGACCTTGGCGCAGCCGTAAGGACTCCGCGGATGGAAGGGCGTTTGCTCGTTCTGCGGCGGAGGCGACGCCCCGAACATCTCCGAGGAGGAGGCCTGATAGAAACGGCAGCGCACGTTGCTGCGCCGGATGGCTTCCAGCAGCCGAAGCGTTCCGCACGCCACCACTTCCGCGGTGTATTCCGGGATCTCGAAGCTCACCCGCACGTGGCTCTGGGCCGCCAGGTTGTAAACCTCATCGGGGCGAATTTCATCCAGCAGACGCGCCAGCGAGCTGGCGTCCGTAAGATCGCCGTAGTGCAGGAAAAACCGGGGCTGCGGCTCGTGAAAATCCTGGTAGATGGGATCCACTCGCGAAGTGTTGAAGCTCGAGGAGCGGCGTTTCAGCCCGTGGACCTCGTAGCCCTTGGCCAGCAACAGCTCCGCCAGGTAAGAGCCATCCTGTCCCGTAATGCCGGTGATGAAGGCGCGCGGCGCCACGCCCTTTCTATCGGAAGAGCGCCTGAGATCGTTTAGGGCTCTGGCGGCGACCTTCGCCCCGAGCCTGCGGGCCCGGCCCCGGAAGCCGCTGGGTTATCATGAAATAATGACCGGCTTGCCCGCTTCCTCGCTGGCCTCCAGCTTACAAGCAGCCGCCGAGCTGGAGCAGCAGTACGTGTTGCCCACTTACAGCCGGCTGCCCGTCTTACTGGTGCGCGGCAGGGGTTGCTATCTTTATGACGCCGACGGGAAACGCTATCTGGATCTGATCACCGGCATCGGCGTCAATGCCCTGGGCCATGCCCACCCCAGGATCCTCCGAATCATCCGGGAGCAGGCCGGGCTGTTGGTCCACTGCTCGAACCTCTACTACCACTCCTATCAGGGACCACTGGCCCAGCGACTGGCCCACATCAGCGGGCTGGAGCGCGTCTTTTTCACCAACTCCGGCACGGAGGCCGTCGAGGGAGCCCTGAAAATCGTCCGCGCACACGGCCGCCGCATCAGCCCGGAAAAATACGAGATCGTGGTTCTTGAAAACTCCTTCCACGGACGCACGCTGGGCGCGCTCTCCATCACCGGCCAGCCCAAGTATCGCCAGGATTTCGAGCCCTTGCTGCCGGGAGTGCGCTTCATCGGCCGCAATGACGCGGCGGCTCTGGAGGCCGCCGTAGGGCCTAACACCGCCGGGATCGTGCTGGAGTGGATCCAGGGCGAGGGCGGCATCCACCCGATTGATCCGGCGTTTGCGCGTCGCGCCCGGGAGCTGGCCGACCAGCACAACGCCCTGCTCGTCTTCGACGAGATCCAGTGCGGGCTGGGGCGCACGGGCCGCTACTTTGCCTACCAGCTCGCCGAGCCGCCCGTGACGCCGGACATCGCGGTCGTCGCCAAGCCGCTGGCCTGCGGACTGCCTCTGGGAGCGATCCTTACCCGCGGAAAAGCCGCCGGCGTTCTGACCGCAGGCATGCACGGCTCCACCTTTGGCGGCGGCGCATTGGCTTGCCGTGTGGCGCTCGAGTTCCTGGACGTTCTCGAGGAGCTGCTGCCCGCCATCTACCGCCTGGGCGGCAGCTTCCGCATGCAGTTGGCCGAGTTGCCCCGCCACTTCGGTTTCATCAAGGAGGTGCGCGGCTGCGGGTTGATGATCGGCATGGAGCTGGATCTGCCCTGCAAGCAGCTCGTGCGCGACGCGCTGGCCGAAGGCTTGCTCATCAACTGCACCGCCGACAACGTGGTGCGCCTCTTGCCGCCTTACATCATCACGGAAGCCGAGATTGACCGGGCCGTAACCTTGCTCACCCGCGTCCTCAAGAAGGTCAAGTACCCGCCGGTCGCCGAGACCGCCTGAGCCAGGGGCCGACGGCCGCTGCTCGTCCGCAGCGGTACCGGGCGTTTTGGATTCCTGCGCCTGGCGGCCTGCTGCGCCACGGGTGGCCGTTTGCGTGCGGATGAGGTTGATGGAAGCTGTCGCCCTGCATCCAGCATCCCGGTCCATCTCAGCCCAGAATTTCCGCGATGCGATCCGGATCGTTCGGAACCACCACCGGCTGATTTGCGTAAGTGGAACTTAGTAACTCCCCGCCGGGCGTCTGAAGGCTCCGGGTGTGATACTTATAAATATAGTCCGGGTCCTTGAGTAAGTTGCCGGTAAGCACGGCAACGACATCCTCGCCCGCACGAATGATTCCCGCCGCGCGCAGCTTGCGAATACCCGCCAGAGTGGCCGCCGATGCCGGCTCGCACCCGATGCCGCAGCGGCCGATGATGGCTTTGGCGTCCGCGATCTCCTGCTCGCTGACCTTCTCGACCACACCGCCGGTGACCCGCACCTCGTAAAGCGCCTTGGGCCAGGAGACCGGATCGCCGATGCGGATCGCGGTGGCCAGCGTCTCGGGAGCGCGCACCGGCTCCAGCGCGCCCGCGCCCCTTCGCGCCAGCTCATAAAAGGGCGCCGCGCCTTCGGCCTGGATCACGGCCAGCCGCGGCAGCCGCCGGATCAGGCCACGCTCCAGCATCTCGCGCAGAGCCTTGCCGAATGCCGCGGTGTTGCCCAGGTTCCCGCCGGGCAACACAATCCAGTCCGGCGGATCCCAGTCGCGCTGCTCCATCAGCTCCACGATGATGGTCTTCTGCCCCTCGATCCGGAAGGGGTTGATCGAGTTCAACAGATAGATCCCCAGGCGCTCGGCGAGCGTGCGCACCAGAGCCAGAATCTGATCGAAATTGGCTTCCACCTGAAGCGTCAGCGCGCCGTACTCCAACGCCTGCGCCAGCTTGCCGTAGGAGATGTTGCCGTGGGGGATGAAGACGATGGCCTGCAATCCCGCCGCGCTGGCGTAAGCTGCCATGGATGCCGACGTATTCCCGGTCGAGACGCAGGCCACGCGCCGCATTCCCAGGCGCAACGCCTGCGCCACGCCGCAGGTCATGCCGTTGTCCTTGAACGAGCCGGTCGGGTTGTAACCCTGATGCTTGAAGCTGAGTCGCTCCAGGCCCGCCCACGCGGCGGCGCGCGGCGCCTCGATCAGGGGAGTGTTGCCTTCCCCCAGCGAGACCACCGCCGAGTAATCCTCCAGAAACGCCACCATCTCCCGATAGCGCCACACGCCGCTCTGATCGAGCGGCGCGTTGTTCAGGCGCCGCGAGCGCCACAGTTGTCGCAGTGTCTCCGGCGGCAGGAACGGTCCGGAGTAAGCAACCTCCAGCAGACCGCCGCAGCGAGGGCAACTGTAAATCAACTCCGTGATGGCGAAGCGTGCGCGACAAGCCGCTTCGAAACAAACCAGTTCGGCAGGCATCGAAACCCTGATTATACTGGGATACGCCCATGCTCGCCGTTCATATCGAAAACGGCCGCGTCGAGCTGCGGCGACGCCCGCGCCCGCGACGCCCGCCCGGATTCGCTCTCATCCGCCTGATCACCGGGGGAATCTGTAACACGGACCTGGAACTGGTCCGCGGCTACTACGGATTTCGCGGCACGCCGGGCCACGAGTTCGTGGGCCAGGTCGTCGAGTCCGACAACCCCGCGCTCCAAGGACGGCGGGTGGTGGGCGAGATCAACCTGGCTTGCGGAAACTGCGAATGGTGCTTGCGCGGCCTGGGGCGCCATTGCCCGCACCGGCGTGTCCTGGGGATCGCCGATCACCCGGGAGCTTTCAGCGAATACTTCACCTTGCCCGAAGCCAACCTGCACGTGCTCCCCGACTCCATTGCAACCGAAGAGGCGGTCTTCACCGAGCCTCTGGCCGCCGCCCTCCAGATCCTCGAACAGGTCAGCATCCCGGCTGGGGCCGAAGTGGCGGTGCTGGGAGACGGCAAGCTCGGATTGCTCGTGGCGCAGGTGCTCGCCCATCAGGGCCTCGACGTACGGTTGTTCGGGCGGCATCCTGAGAAGCTGCGCATCGCTCGCGCGGCGGGCATCGCAACTCAGGTCCCCGGAAGCCCGGCGCCGGCGGCGCACTACGACTGGGTCGTCGAGGCCACCGGTTCGGCACAGGGGCTGGCCGAGGCCGTGGCCATGACGCGACCGCGCGGAACTGTGATCGTGAAATCCACCGTGCACGGCATGGTCAAACTCGACACGGCCTCCGTGGTGGTCAACGAGATCACGCTGCTCGGATCCCGCTGCGGGCGCTTTGAACCCGCCCTCGCCATGCTGGAGCGCGGCGGACTCCGCTTGCGCGAGATGATCTCGGCGCACTTTCGATTGGCCGAAGCGCCCCGCGCTTTTCGCGAGGCGGCGCGTCCGGGCACGCTCAAGGTGCTGTTATCGCCGTAGCGCCGGCGGCGAACGCTCCGGCGAGCCGTGCTCCAATAAGAGGGATGGGGCGCATCCGGATCCTCTCCGACGAGGTGGCCAACAAGATCGCGGCCGGCGAGGTTGTCGAGCGCCCCGCTTCGGTGGTCAAGGAGTTGCTCGAAAACTCTCTGGACGCCGAGGCGCGCGAGTTACGGATCGAGGTGGCCGGCGGCGGGCGCCGCCTCATCCGCGTCGCCGACGACGGCACAGGCATGCTGCGCGACGACGCCATGCTGGCTTTCGAGCGCCACGCCACCAGCAAGCTGCGCGAAGCCAAAGACCTGACCGCCATCGCCACGCTGGGATTCCGCGGCGAGGCTTTGCCCTCCATCGCCGCGGTTTCCCGCCTCACCCTGGAGACGCGGGCCGCCGAGGAGCCCACCGGCATGCACATCGAAATCGCCGGCGGAAAGATGCTGCGCGCCGAAGAAGCGGCTCTGGCCCCCGGAACTTCCGTCACGGTGCGCGAACTGTTTTTCAATATCCCGGCCCGCCGAAAGTTCCTGCGCTCCGAGCAGACCGAACTGGCGCACATCGCCTCCCTGGTGACGCATTACAGCCTGGCTCACCCCGACAAAACCTTTCTGCTGCGACACGAAAACCGAGAACTGCTGCACGTCACACCGGTCGAGAGTCTGCGCGACCGCGTCTATCAAGTCTTTGGCAGCCGCACGCTCGAGGAGTTGCTGGATCTGGAGGTCCGCGAGCGCGAACTCCGGACGGGACCGCCGCCTGCCTCCCCTTCGGCACGCCCCATCCAGCCGGCGCCTGCCGCCGACACCGTCGTCTACCGCCTCCGCGGTTTCGTTTCGCGCCCGCAGTACCAACGCCCGAACCGCAATTCGATTTTCCTGTTCGTGAACCGCCGGCTGATCCGCGACCGGCTGCTGCTGCACGCGCTGCTGGCGGCTTACGCCAACCTGATTCCTTCCTCCAGCTTCCCCTTCGCCTTGCTCTTTCTGGAGTGCGACTACCGGGAGGTAGACGTCAACGTGCACCCCTCGAAAACCGAGGTCCGATTCCGTCACAGCCAGTTCGTGCACGACTTCGTGCGCGACGCCGTGCGCGAAGCCCTCGTTCAATCACGACCCGTGGCCTCCATCTCTCTACCGGCTCAGCCGCAACCGGCCACCGAGCTGCCCTACTCGGAGTTCTCGCAAAAGCTCCAGGAGGCCGAATGGCAGCTCGGCCAGGCGACGCCGCAGAATCTGGTGCTCGAAGCCCCACCGCCGCCGGCGCCGCGACTCGACTTCAGCGGCCCTGAGATCCTGCTGGATCGCGGGCCGCAGACCAGCGAACCCGCGCCGACCCTGCGCGACATCCACGGACCGGTCCCCGAGGAGTGGCTGGCCGAGCCGCCGGCCTCGCTGGCGGCGCTGGCGGATTTGCGACCGCTGGGACAGATCCAGGACAGCTTCATCGTAGCCGCCGGACGCGACGGGCTGTGGCTCATAGATCAACACGTGGCGCATGAACGGATCCTGTTCGAACGCTTGCTGCATGAGCTGGCCGCCGGACAGGTTCAGACGCAGCGCTTGCTGACGCCTCTCATCCTGCCCTTGACCGTAGCCCAGCAGCTCGATTACGAACGCATCGCGCAGGAGCTCGAAGCCGCAGGTTTCGAGATCGAACCCTTCGGCCACCGCACCCTGGCCGTGAAAGCGGCGCCCGCGGGCGTGGCGGCCACGGATCTGGAAAAGGTCCTGCTCGAAGTGCTCGAAATGCCGGAGCGCGAGCTGCGGGGCATGTCGCTCGAGGACCTGCGCCGCACCATCGCCGCCTCGGTGGCCTGCCGCGCCGCCATCAAGATCAACACGCCGCTCGATCCGAGCCGCATGGAATGGCTCCTGCGCAACCTCGCCGCCACCCAATACCCCATGAGCTGTCCGCACGGACGGCCCACCGTGCTGCGCTATTCGATGCGCGATATCTTAAAAAGCTTTCGACGAATTTGAGAACGCTTCTCATTCCAGGCGCAGAAGAATCCCCGCCCCAGGGGCCAGCCAATCCATCTCCCGCCCCAGCGGCTCCTCTTTGCCCGAGTAGGGTGACACCCGAAACAGCTTCCGCCCTTCCGGCCTGGTGATGACCTGAAACTGGAAGGAATTCTGGAGGTCTTTGTTGACCAGCATGACGTATGGCCGCCCTTGGGGATCCTCGAATTCGCCGACTAAAAAGCGCGCCATGGCGGGCGTGCGCACCAGCCGCTGTCGCATCTCCACCCGCTGGATCGAGCGCGCCTCGGCCAGATAACGCCCCTGGTCCGGAACATCCGGAAAATGATAAACCCCGGTGCTGCGCAACCGGATCAAAGTGGGCGCCAGGGCGTGGATTTCAAGGTTGATGCGACGCAGCATATCCCAGGTCGCCGTGCGGTTGCCGAACTGGTCCACGGCCGCCAGACGATAGTTCCCGATGGGCGGCGTGAAGTAAGTGAAATACTGAATGCCGCGGCCGCCGTAAGCCATCGTGGCGTAAGCCTGTAAGTGAAATGTGGCGTCCGAAGGTTCCATGTAATTGAAGTGCGCGTTCGCCAGCACGCAATTCCAGAAAGGCTTCCCTGTCTCGAGCGAAAGCCGACGAATGATTTCCAGATTCGTGTAGAAAGAATCGAGCATTTCGCCGCCCACCAGCGAGTAATTGTCGTAACTCAGGAAAGGCTGCCGGATCACATCCGCCAGCATCCTCACGTAAGCATCGTAAGTCGGCGTCCCCAGGCGCTCCGGACTTACCCGGTAGGGGAACAAATTGACGTAAGGCCACTTACCCGGCATGACTTCGGTCAAAATCGCGGCCACCCGCCCCAATCCCGGCATCAGCGAGGCGTGGGGCTCGTCGCGCAGGTAAAACCCCAAGGCAGCCGGGTTGTCGCCGATCTCCCGGGCCAGCGCCTCGGCGTTCTTGCGGATCTCCGCCTCCGGCGGCAGTTTCTCCCAATCGTAACCGTTGGCCCTCTTGTCGGAGACGAAGCAGCTCAGGCCCGCCGCCCGCACCTTCTCCAGATCCTCCACACGGCAGAAGCCCGAGATGTTCAGGCCCGCCTCCTTCATCAGCCGCAACTGTTCGGGATCCGATGAGGATCCGCCCCAGGCCATGATGGCGAACTGGCGGGCTTCGATCCGCGGGGGCTGCGAGATCCACTGCGCGAGGGCCGACCAGCACAGGCACAACAGGATCGTGATTCCTCTCATGGATGCGATCTTACACCGGCAGGGGATGCCGCTGGTCCGCCTCGCCGGCTGCCGCCGCGGGCCCCGTTTCCCTAACCGATCCTGGTTTCGGCGCGGACTAATGCGAACGGATAGCGCGCGTTACGACGGGGATTCTCGGGGTCGTAAACCACGACCACCGGCGTGCCCTCCGGCACCAGATCTCGACTCCTCTGATCGAAGAAACCCGAGCCTCGGGCTCCGCTCGGCAAAGGGAACTCGTAATGCACACGACGATAGCCGTATCGTCCGGGCACGGACTCCACACGCGTCACTGTACCCACCACCGCGCGCCCCTCGCTCAGCAACCGCCGCTGCCGGCGGAGAATCCAGAAGATCAGCGGCGCCGACGACCAGACGGCCAGCGGAATCACCAGCGCCGCCCAAACCGGCAGACCCGCGGGCTCGCGGCCCACCGGCCAGCTCTGCGAGGGGTCTTCGGGCAAGTAGGCGACCCGAAGCCGAGATCCCGGCTCGATGCCTTTCGCCGAGCCGCGGCGCAGCGTGAAACGGCCCTGGTAAAGCCGCTCGCCAACGCGGTATTGATAGACCACCAACCGCCGCTGCTCCTGGCCGCGCTTGACGAGCCGCGTCTGGATGACCTCCGCGTCCGTGGTCACCGCCTCCCGCCGGAGTCGCTCCAGGCGCAAGCGATCACGCTGCGCCTGCTCGAACAGGAAGGCGCCCCCCACCAGGGCTCCGACAGTCAGGAGCGCCGCCACTCCGGCCACCACCTTGCCCTGGACCGTCAGGCGCACCGGCCGCGGCGCCGACCGCGTGAGCTCCATCGGCAGGCGTCCGGCGAAGCCTCCGTCATCGGCCTGGTTCCTTCGCTGCTGCATCTCCTCGACCTCCCCGTTTGCTCTTCGGCAGCCGCCCCGCTTGTTCCAACGCCCGTCGCAGCAGGAATTCGATCTGCGCGTTCATACTGCGCAGCTCGGCGTCCGCCCAGCGCTGCAACGCATCGTAAATCGCCGGATCCAGCCGCAAGGGAAATGCCTTTCGGTTGGCCATGCTCCTCCGCAGCAGGCCGGGTCGCCTACTGGTATAGCGTCCCGGCGTTCACCACCGGTTCGGCGCCCCGTTCGCTGCACAGCACCACAAGCAGGTTGCTGACCATGGCCGCCTTTCTTTCCTCGTCCAGCTCGATCACGTTCCGGCGGCTCAGCTCATCCAGCGCCATGTGCACCATGCCCACGGCGCCTTCGACGATCTTCTGTCGCGCGGCGATCACGGCGCTGGCCTGCTGACGCCGCAGCATCACGCTGGCGATTTCCGGGGCATAAGCCAGGTGAGAGATGCGAGCCTCGATGACCTCGATGCCCGCACACGCCAGTCGCTCCTGGATCTCGTGCTTCAAGCGTTCGGCGATCTCGGTCGCGGAAAGCCGAAGTGAGATCTGGCCCTCTTCGTGCGCGTCGTAGGGATACGAGGTCGCCAGATTCCGCACCGCCGCCTCGCTCTGCACGTGCACGAAGTTCTCGTAGTCGTCCACGTTGAAGACCGCTTCGAAAGTCTCGACCACGCGCCAGACCACCACCGCGGCGATCTCGATGGGATTGCCGTCGTGATCGTTGACCTTCAGCTTGCCGCTCTCGAAGTTGCGCACGCGCAGCGAGATCCTGCGCCGCGTGGTCAGCGGATTCACCCACCAGAAGCCGGGCTGCTTGATGGTGCCCTGATACACTCCGAACAGGGTAATCACCCGGGCCTCGTTGGGATTGACCACCGTCAGCCCGAACCAGCCGATGAAGTCCGCCACCAACACGAGAATCCAGAACAGGATCCACCAGCCGGCGCCGGCTCGCACCGACTGGACCAGCTCGTAAGCCGCCAGGAAGGCGACAGCCGCCAACAACAAGCACATCAACCAGCCGGACCAACCGCGGGTTTCCTTTTCGCGCGCCATGAGAGAGCCTCCTTTCGAGACATCACTATGATATCACAATGACGTCGCGCGGTCAACCCTTTTCCGCAGACCTTCTCCGCTGTCCTTCCCGCCGCCCGGCCCGCTATCCCAGGTACTTCTTCAGGTCCGGGTTGAGCTGCCGTTGCACGTCCGGGTCGTCGAGGTTTTCGCGTGTGATGAGACGGGGAGGCAGGCTTCGGATCCTCAGAGGCGCGCCCCCGTTCAGTTTTTCGACCGCCGCCTTGACGGCCTCGTAGCCCATGCGGAACGGGTCCTGAACCACCAGTGAGTCAATGACGCCGGATCTGAGATCCTCCAGCAGCGTGGGACTCCAGTCGAATCCCACCAGCTTGACGCGGCTCTGCCGCGCTTTCACCGCCTGCGCGGCGCCCACCGACCCGGTCTCATTGGAGGCGAACATCCCGTCGGCGTCCGGATGCGCGGTCAGCATGTTCTCCGCCACGGCCAGCGATTTGGCGAAATCCGACATGCCGAAACGCTTGTCCGCGATGCGCAGGCCGGGGAACCGCTCGCGCAGCACGTCTTCGAAGCCCTGTTCGCGGGCCAGCGTCGAGGCGGCCCCCGGCTGGCAGGCCACCATGAGCACCTTACCCTTGCCCTTCAGAATCTCGCCCAGGCGCTCGCCGGCCATCCGCCCGCCGGCGTAATTGTCGGTCGCGATGTGGGCCGTGTAAGCCTCGGTGTCCACGCCCGTGTCGTAGATGATCACCGGGATGCCCTCGCGCGCCGCTCGCTCGACCACGCCCACCATGGCCCGCTTGTCTATGGGCGCCACAGCGATGGCGTCCACACGCCGGTTGATCATGGTGGTCATGATCTGGAGCTGTCCCGCGTAGTCGGTCTCCGAAGTCGGCGCGTTCCACTGAATCTCCACGCCGGCTTCGCGTGCGGCCGCCACGGCCCCCGCGTGGATGGACTGCCAGAAAAGGTGCGAGCGCCCCTGCGCGATCACGCCGATCACTCGCTTGCTTTCCCGCCGGCACGAAGAAGTCGTCAGAAGGCAGACTGCGCCGCCGAGCCAATCCCTGCGCCTCATGAGCTACCAGTATGCCTCAGCGCCGGCGGCGTCGTCAGCTCGTCACGCGGCGGCGGGAATCCTGCGCACCAGGTCCTCCAGCTCCTCCCGGCTTTCGCACCCGATGGTGAAGCAGTCCACGCAATCCAGGCCCAGCACGTAGCGCAGGCATTCGTCGCTGCGCTGGCGCAAGCGCCCCACGCCCAGAATCTTCATGCCGATGACGCCCTTGCCCGCAGCTTTCATGCGGCGCAGCACAGGCACGACCGCGGCCGGCTGGCCGTCCATCGCCACGCCCGCAGGATTGATGCGCGCCAGCACCACCTGCACCCAGGGGTGAGCAGCCGCGGCCTCCAGCGCGCCAAGGCTGTGACAGGACACCCCGTGCGTCTTCACGATCCCCTTCTGCTGCGCTTCGGCGATCACTTCCATGACGGGCTTCATGCGCTCCGGCCAGTCGGCCGCGATCATGCAATGCAGCAACAGGATGTCCAGGTAGTCGGTGCCCAGCTCGCGGCGGAACCGATCCAGGTCCGCACGCGCCTCCGCGGCGCTCATCGCGCGCGTCTTGGTGAGGATCGCCACCTTCTCACGCGGCACCCGCCGCAAGGCGTGGCGCAGGTGCGGGTGCGTGCCGTATTGGTCGGCGGAATCCCAGAAACCCACGCCGTGATCGCAGGCCGCTTCCAACAGGTCCGCCAGTCCGCGCAGGCCCAGTTTGCGCGTTTGATTGGAACTGCCTCCCACGCCGTTGGTCCCGGTTCCCACTGCGAGGCGCGTCACGGGGACTTTCATCGGCCCCAGCAGGATCCGATCGGAAGCTTGTTTGCCCGAAGGCGCGGCATCCAGCAGAGCAGCGCCGGTAGCGGCGAAGCCAAGATTCAGAAAAGCGCGACGGTTCATCATATGCCCCTCTTTTTGCAAACTAGCACAGCCTGCGCCGCCTTGTACAATGTGACACGATGATGCGAGCGCAACGTCTCCTCGTCGGTTTCTGGCTTATGCTTCCATTCGCCGCTTCCGCCCAAGATCGCAGCCAGGCCCGTTCCATGGTGATCACCCGCCAGGGAATCGTGGCCACCAGTCAGACCCTGGCCTCGCAGGCCGGAGCCCAGGTGCTGGCCCGCGGTGGCTCCGCTGTAGATGCAGCCATCGCCGCCAACGCTGTGTTGGCGGTCGTCGAGCCGATGAGCTGCGGCCTGGGCGGGGACCTGTTCGCGATCTACTGGGACGCCAAAACCGAACGCCTCAGCGGCCTGAACGCCAGCGGTTGGGCTCCGCAGGCGCTCACCATCGAGCTGTTGAAACAGCGCGGCTACGCTGCGATGCCGCAGCAGGGGATTCTTTCCGTGAGCGTGCCCGGCGCCGTCGAAGGCTGGGCCCAACTCCACCGACGCTTCGGGCGGCTCCCGTGGGCCGAACTGTTTCAGCCCGCCATCTATTACGCGCGTAACGGCTTTCCCGTAACCGAAATCATCGCCGGCGACTGGAAAGCCGCCGCCGCCAAGCTGGATGCCGACCCAGAAGCGCGCCGCGTCTTCTTGCCCGGCGGCGCGCCGCCTCGCACTGGCGACATCTTCCGCAACCCCGATCTGGCGCGCGCCTTCGAGTTGCTCGCCCGGGCAGGCCCGGAAGCCTTCTACCGCGGAGCCATCGCGGACGCCATCCTGAAGACCTCGCGGCGCCTGGGCGGCGTTCTCTCGCCGGAGGACCTGCGTGAGTTCCAGGCCGAGTGGGTGGCGCCCATCTCGACCACCTATCGCGGGTGGACCGTCTACGAGCTGCCGCCCAACAGCCAGGGCATCGCGGCGCTGGAAATGCTCAACATCATGGAGCGCTTCCCGCTGCCCGATCATGCTGCCGATAGCGTTCAGGCTCTGCACTGGAAGATCGAAGCACAGAAGCTGGCCTATGAAGACCTGCGGCGCTACGTTGCCGATCCTCGTTTCGCCAGGGTCCCGCTGGCCGGGCTGCTGTCGAAGAAATACGCCGCCGAGCGCGCCGCTTTGATCCACGCCGAGCGCGCCCGGTGTCATCCTGCGGCCGGAAATCCGCCGCCGGGCGACACCGTCTATTTGGCGGCCGTGGATCGCGACGGCAACATCGCGTCGTTGATTCAAAGCATCTACCTGCATTTCGGCTCCGGCGTCGTCGTCGAGGGCATGGGGTTTCACCTGCACAACCGTGCCGCGCTGTTCGAGCTGGACCCCGCGCACCCCAACGCCCTGGCCCCTCGCAAGCGACCCTTCCACACCATCATCCCGGGCTTCATCCACAAGGGGAGCGTCCGCATCGGCTTCGGCATCATGGGCGGCTACAACCAGGCCCAGGCGCACGCTCAGTTCGTCTCCAATCTGGTGGACCACGGCATGAATCTCCAGGCCGCCCTCGAGGCGCCCCGTTTCACCAAACTCACCTTCGGCGGCTGCGATGTTATGATGGAATCGCGCGTAAGGGGCGAAGTCCGCGAGGCGCTCGCGCGGCGCGGTCACGAGCTCAAGCTGCTCGGCGATTATTCGGGCGCAGTGGGCGGTGGCCAGGCCGTGATGCACGACGCGGCCACAGGAGTGAAATATGCAGCCTCATCGCCGAGAAAGGACGGCGCCGCCGTGCCTGAACCGGATCCGTATTTTCGCGAGCGGGCGCCCGCGGGCCGCTGAAACGAGAATCAGCCAACATGTATCTTGAATCCCTGAAGAAGAAGGCATTGCTATCGGCAACCTGGGGCCCCGTGCTTCAGAGGGTAGCTTCGAGCCAGAGGGCGGTCCCGGAAATTTACTATTTGTTCGCCTTTAAGCCCGAGGCCACCCAACACCTGGAGCGATTCACGGAGGCCGTCATGCGCGGCCCGTCGCCGCTGAGCGCGGGCATGCGAGAGTTGATCGCCGCTTTCACCTCCAAGTGCAATAACAGTCCCTTCTGGGTGCGCTGCCACGCTGCGGCCGCCGAAGCCCTGCTGGGGGACCCGGCTCTGGTGCGCGCCGTGCTGGAAGACTTCCGCACTGCGCCCATCAGCCAGAAGGAAAAGCTGCTGTTCGCCTTCCTCGAGCTGGTGGCGCAGAATAGCTCCCACGGAGGCGACGTCGCCGTGTTGCGCCGCGCGGGCTGGACCGACGAGGAGATTCACGACGCCATCCTGGTCTGCGCCCTCTTCAGCTTTTACAACCGCTGGGCCGACGCGGCAGGCGTACAGGAGATGGCGGAGGAAGATTACCCGGCTTCGGCACGGCGTCTGGTCGAACGGGGTTACAGGATCACGACCGGCGGCGCCTCAATGGGCGCTTAGCGGGCGCGGCCTTTGTCACTGCGCTCGATGGCTTCGAGCAGCGCCGGCAGCGCCGCTCCTTCCTCCCTGCGGCCTCCGTAGCGCAGGCGATTGTAAGCCGTCGTGAAGCGCCGCACCGCATCCGCGAGTTCCGAAGCCGGCAGAGCCTCGGCAAACTCGGCGGGCGTCAGCCACGGCGGCTTCTGATATCCGCGCCGGGCCAGCAGCGCCAGCATGCGCTGATATAACAGCGTGGCGTCGGAAGCGCGCGCCCGGCCCCGCTCGATTTGCCGCAGGCTGGCGCGAGTTCTCCACCACCTCCTCGCCGGCGGAACCGCGAGGGCTAGCACCCCTGCCGCCGCCAGCAGCGCCGGCGCCATTGCCCCGTAACGCCTCAACCCTTCCTCGGCAAGCCGACGCCACCGCCCGAGACCCGAGCCGAAGGCTGTCAGCCAGCGCTCTCCGAATGTCCGGCTGGACTGCTCCACGCGGGATGCCAGCGCGAGCTGGCGCGTCAGATCGTAACTCAGCACCCAATCCTGCCAGAAGGTCTCGGCCGCATCCAGATAAAACCCCAGCCGCGAGAGCGCCGAGAGGCGGCGCGGCGAAGGATCCGGCGGCGTGGGATCGAAGGTCGTCCAGCCGCTGGCTGGCAGATAGGCCTCCACCCAACTGTGCGCGTCGGAGGCCCGCAGCACGTACCATCCGCTGACCGGATTATAGATGCCGCTCTGGAAGCCGGTGACCAAGCGCGAGGGAATGCCGATCGAACGCAGCAGCACGGCCATTGCGGAAGCGAAATACTCGCAGTGCCCCTTGCGTCGCTCGAAAAGGAAATGCGCAACCGGGTCCGACGGTTGTTGCTTGGGCAGCTCGGTCGTATAGAGGTAGTTCTCTCGCAGATAAGACTCGATGGTGCGCGCGCTGGCCTCCGCGGAGGTAAAGCCTTCCGTCAGCCGCCGGGCCAACTCGGAAATTCGCGGATCCAGCGGCGGCAGCTCCAGGCAGCATTCCAGGACCTCGGCGGGCACCGGGCGTCGCGGCAGCTTGCGCGCTGCGGCTTCGTCGGGCAGAAAGCCGTGTACGCCGTAGCGCAGCATATCGGCCTCCATGCCGGCCGGACGCAGCGTGTCGTTCGGCCCGCGAATGACGGCCGGCAGATTGATCCACACCAGCTCCGGTTTGCCCGCGAAAAACAGGGCGTCGGCAGCCCAGCGGTTCAACAGCACCTCATAGCTGAGCCGCTCCGCCGGTCCCCAGACGGCGTCCCCACCCAGGCTCAGCAAGCGATCGCGGACCGGCAGCACTTGCGTGGGCCGAGGCGGATTGAACCAGCGCTTGCCGTCAAAACGGCTCAGCGCCACGCCGCGCCACTTCAGTTCCAGTCTCCGGCGCGGCTCCAGAACCCGCACGTGCATCACCGGGCGGTGACTCTGGAGGATCTGGCCGATCTGGCCCAGCGTCACTTCGCTGGAAAATCCGGGCAGGCGGTAACGTTCGGGCGCCAGCCGCTGGAATGCCGCGCGAGCTGTTCGCGGCAGTACGAAAAACAGAGAAGCGGTCAACACCAGGATGCCGACCGCCAGGGCCGCCGAGAGGACCGCCAGCCGCCAGACCAAGCCCTTCCGCCCACCGCGCGCCACCTGCGACCTACGCCTCCAACACCGCCGCAACTCGGCGCTGGCCAGAGTCGCCACCGCAAAACCCAAAAACAAAGCCAGAAACAGGAAAAAATTCAAATTGGCCGACAGTAAGGCCGCCGCCAGCAACTGCGCGAACGCCAGAATCACCAGAAAGCCGTGGTCTCGACTGGTCCGCGCCGTGAGGATGCGAGCCGCCGCTACGAAGAACAGCAGATGGACCGTGGCGGCTGTAAAGTCCCGCGAAATCCACCGCCAATCCAGCGGGTAAAACCCGAGATAGGCGATGGTCGCCGCCGTCACCCACGGTGCGGGAATCGCCGGTTGCCACACGCCCGCGGCCATCAACCCGCGGAGCGCCAGAGCCGTGCCGCCGACCACGATCGTGGGCCAGTCCAGTTGCCCGGAGCCGACAACCGCCAGGTAGCCGCTGGCCAACAGCCCCAGCAGCGAAAACTCAAAGAAGCGCTCGATGGAGGCCGCCGTGTCGCGCGCGCCCGGCTGGATTGGGCGCACCATACCCTCATTGTACGAAGCGCGCCGCCGCGCCCTGGCGGCTGTGCTAAAACGAGTAAGTGCACTTATCTTTCTTCAACGACCTTCCCCGTGGCTCTTCGGAAGCCTGCTTCGAGCGCTTTCGCCGGGAGCGGGTGCTGGAGCGACTGCGCGCCCTCGACAAGAAGGCGCGGCAGAAAGGCCTGGCGGCGCTGGATCCCGCCCGCGAGCCGCTCATCCGCATCGGCATGGAAACCGACACCCAGGGACGCGTGACCAAGAACGGGTACGGCGTCTTCAATCTGGCCTGGCAAGCGCCGCTGCACCCCGAGTGGCCCGAAATGATCGTCTCCGAAACCGACGCACTGCGCCAGAGGATCCGAGAGGTTCACGGCGCTCCCTTGCGCTACCTGATTTGGTGCGGCATGGGGGGCTCGGCCGAGGACAAAGCCATGTATCAAGCCGTGGGACTGCTCAAACGCGGACCGCGCTGCTACATCCTGGATTCCACCGACCCCGCCAAGCTGAAGTGGATCCTCGAAGACATCCGCCGTCGCGATCGCCTGCCGTTGGACGACATTCTGCGCCGGTCTCTCGTAGTTGGCATGGCCATGGGCATGACCTCCTACGAACCCGTGCTCAACCTGGAGAAACTGACCCGCCTTTACGAGAAGCACCGCGTCCCGGACGAAGCCAATTTCCTTTACATGACCCTGCCAGGCTCTGTCTTAGACCGCTTCGCCGGCCCCCGCGGATACCGCCGCGTCGAGCTGCAACCGGACAACGCCAACACCACCGCCGGCCGACATAGCGGCCCCCTGACGCGCGGCAGTCTCTATCCCCTCGCCCTGGCCCGCGTGGACCTGCGCTCCTGGATCAACGCCACCGCCCTCACCGACCAGCAGATCCTCACCGCCTGGCGGCTGGCTGCTTTCATTCATGCCCAGGGCGTCGCGGGGCGAGATAAGCTCACCCTGTTGCTGCCTAAATCCTGGGCCGGAGCCGGCGTCTGGACCAAGCAGGATTTCGAGGAGAGCCTGGGCAAGAGCGAGGATTGGGGCCTCAAGATCGTCATCGGCGAGAAACCCAGGCTGGCCAACTACCGTGCGCCCAAAGATCCTCTTCAGGACCGCGCCTTTCTGGCGGTGCAAATTCGAGGCGAAGCCCATCCTGAAGCCCGCAAGATCGCCTTGTTGCGGCACGCCGGCTACCCGGTGGCCGTCCTCACCTTCCCGCGAGGCTCGTTGCTGTCGGCTTACATGCAGTTCATTCACTATGTGGTCTTCGGCGTCGCCTATTTACGCGACATGAACTTCGTCACGCAGCCCAGCGTCGAGTTGTACAAGTCCGTCGCCGCCGAGATCCACGCCGAAGCCCAAAGGGTGGGCGACATCCGACGCACTGCCGCCTGGAAGGAGATGATGACCACGCCCCACCGTTCGCGCTGCGGCCGCCTCACCCTCTATCATCAACACGTGGGCGCAGCACTGGGAAACATGGAAGCCTCGGAACTCTACGCCCGGTTGTTGCGGCAGTACGCCGAGCAGAGGAAGGCCACCTACGCCGAGCTGACCTTCTTCGGCGACACGCGCTATTCACCGCGGGGCGTAGCCCTGCGCCGCGTGCTGAACAAGGCTGCCGAAGAACTGTTTCGCGCGCGCCTGAAAATGCCCGTAGACGTGTATGAGGGGCCGGCGATGAACCATTCCTATCATGAAATGATCATCGGACACGGCGGCTGCTTCTCCACCGTATTGCTCTCCGCGCGACAGGAGGAAATCCCGGCCGCCGGCTACGTCGCAGATTATCATCTGGCCCAATTCCTGGCTACTCAGATCGCTCTGGCCCGCCGCGGGCGGCCGGTGGTGGCCATCGTGCTCGACGACCTGGAGGAAGACAGCCTCCGCGAACTGGAGAACTTCTTCCATCGCGCGGCCGCGTGGCTGAAAGGCGCCGCACGCAAAGCGGCCGCCGCCGCGAGCTAAGCGCACGTTGTAGAACCCGCTATGGTGAAATTCAAGCCGGTCAGGGACAAGAAAAAGAAGAAGACGCCCGGCGGCTTGCGGGCGGCGATCCCGTGCCTCGTGTTTCTGCTGTCCGCCATGGCCTTGCTGATGCTGCTGTTCTACGCCATCCTGAGGTCTTCTTGAGCATGACCGGGCGACCTGTCTGGAGCGGAGTATGCCCGTAATTCGAAGCGACGGCCGAGCCTGCGATCAGCTTCGCGCGGTGCGCATCACGCCCGGCTATCTGCTCACCGCCGAAGGATCCGCCCTCATCGAGATCGGCAACACGCGCGTGCTCTGTACCGCTTCCCTGGACGAAACCGTGCCGCAGTTCCTGCGCGGCACGGGTCGAGGCTGGATCACCGCCGAATACTCCATGTTGCCCCGCGCCACCGCCACCCGCACCCCGCGTGAAATCACACGCGGCCGTCCCTCCGGGCGCACGCAGGAAATTCAGCGCCTCATCGGGCGCTCCTTGCGGGCCGTCGTAGACCTGGATCTCCTGGGCGAGCGCACCATCATCCTGGATTGCGACGTCCTGCAAGCCGACGGCGGCACGCGGGCCGCTTCCATCACCGGAGCTTTCGTAGCTCTCGCGCAAGCCGTCCGACAATTGATGACCTTCGGCTTACTCAAGGGCAATCCCATCCGCGATTACGTCGCCGCCGTCAGCGTCGGACTGGTGGAGGCCACCCCCCTGTTGGATCTCTCCTACGATGAGGACTCGCGCGCCGAGGTGGATATGAACGTCGTTATGACCGGCGACGGACGCTTCGTCGAAGTGCAAGCCACCGCCGAACAGACCCCCTTCGCCGAGCAGCAGCTCAGCGGACTGCTCGCCCTCGCTCGCCGCGGCATCGCCGGCTTGATCGCCGTTCAGAAGGAGCTGGTTCAGATTCCGTGACTCTCTACTGCGCCACCACCAATCCCGGAAAACTGCGCGAGTTCCGCCTGGCCGCGGAGACCTTCGGCGGCCGAATTCAGGTGGAGCCGCTGCCGGGACTCGAGCGTATCCCGCCCCCCGCCGAGCACGGAAGCACCTTTGAAGAAAACGCCGTGGCCAAGGCTCTCTACTACAGCGCCCATGCCCCGGGGCCGCTGTTTGCCGATGACTCAGGCCTCGAAGTGGACGCCCTGGGCGGCGCGCCCGGCGTTGAATCCGCCCGCTTCGCCGGACCGCAAGCCACCGACGAAGCCAACAATCGCCTCCTGCTGGAAAAGCTCCGCGGCGTCGAGAATCGCACCGCGCGCTTCGTCTGCGTCATCGCTCTGGCCGAACGCGGCAGGCTCCTGAGGACGTTCCGCGGCGTCGTTGAAGGCCGCATCCTCGACGAGCCGCGCGGCGCCAACGGCTTCGGCTACGACCCCTTGTTCTACTACGAGCCCTTCGGCGCCACCTTCGGCCAGGTCCCCGCCGAGCGGAAGATGACCGTCAGCCATCGCGGCCAGGCGCTGCGTCAGTTGATGGAGTGGCTGTCTCGCCGGCTCGAACTCGCGGAGCCGCTTGCCTGATCCGGCTCCAGAAAATCCACTTACTCGAAACCTTCCGGCCGGATCCAGAAACTCTCTTTCCAGAGCCCGCCCGGAGGAATTTTTTGTAACTCCGGGTAGAGGCCGGCGTGTGCGAGATTGAAAGCGTTGGTCACCCCGGTCATGGGCTCGAAGCAAATGAAGTTGCGTCCCTTGGGAGCGAAGACCACCGCCACTTGATATTTGGGACCCAACAAGACGGAGATCTTTTGAGCGCGCCCCTGCACCCAGAAGGTCGCCCGCCCGTCGCCGTCGCGCACCAGGCCGGTGAACACATCATCGAGCTGGGTCACCGCCAGGGGCACAGGGTCCGGTAAATCCAGCGGCTGCCGCTCGCCGGTGGGGATCAACAGCGGCGAAAGCGCCACCCGCTCCCGCGCCGCCACGTGCACTCTCCATTCATCCCGCGGCGCGTCCTGAAGCTGATAGTACGTGTGATAGCCGATGGCCAGCGGCATCGCCTTGCGGGAGTGATTCTCCACCCGAGTTTCCACTTCCAGCATGCCGTCGCGTAGCCGATGCGTCATCCACAGCGTGTGCGCGAACGGAAACTGAGCGATCAAATCCGGATGGCGGTAAAACTCCAGCCGGCTGGTGGTCTCGGCGCCCTCGCGATCGGCTTTGACCTGGGTCACTTCCCATTCCGACGCATAAAGGAGCATCCCGTGAATCGGCTTGCCGTTCTGATCCCGCCGCCAGTTGCCCAATTCGGGATTCAACAGATACTTCTTCCCGTTGGCGTAGAAGGCGTCCTGGTCCAGCCGGCTCGCCCACGGGGCTAAGAACGGATTCCCTCCCTGGGCCGGTTTCGCCTTCAACTGCCCTGGGCTGCGGTAAGGGGCCCAGAAAATGTTCTTGCCTTTTACCGTCATCTGGTAGGCGTTATTCCCCAATGTCGGTGCGATCAGCACTTCGATCTCGCGCCCCGCGTCCGCCAGCCGGATGACTTCCACGCCGTCCACCAGCAACCGTGAAGCAGTGTAAGTCTGAGCCCTCGCCGTCAGGACGGCCAACAACAGTGTTGCAAACAGAGATTTCATGGAGCCTCTTCGAATGGGCGTAAGTCCAACTCGGTTTCTTCCTGGCAGCAAACGCATTTTCCAGGCGTATAGGATCGAATCGAGCAGACGTCGCACCAGTAAGTCACCACATACTTACGCCCGTCCTTGATAACTACGAGCGACTTGGTATGGAAAGGACCGACTCGGAAACGGCCCGGCGCCGGTGATTCTCCGATCAATTCCATTTCTGCGCCCAGCAGCCTTTTGTCCCCCAGCACGCTCATGGTCTCGGCGTCGCCTTCCAGGCCGATGGAGCCCTCCCGGGTCGCCAGCGCCGGCGCGCCCTCACCCGGACGAATCAGTTTGCCGCGAATCCTCCCCTCGGCTGCCAACCACGCCGCGGGCGCCGCCCAGAGAGCCCGCAGCCAATCCCGGCGGTTCATGACTTTCATTTTAGACCACCAGGCCATCCTCGCCGCCGGGCTCGCCTTGTACTACCATAGGCGCTGAAGTCCATGCGCACTCGTTGGCTTCCGCTATTGCTCCTGTGGCCGCTGCCTTCGCTCTGCGGCGCGCCGTCCGCCCAACAACTCTGGTTGGTTGTCGAGGGCGGCCCCGGGCCCGGCCACGGCCGTCAGATCGTCCTCATCGGCGGCGACGAAGAGTACCGCTCCGAAGAAGCCCTGCCCCAACTGGCCAGGATGCTGCGCTTGCGCTTTCAGACGCGTGGGATAGAACGGGGCCCCGCGTCGCGCACTTTCACCACCTGAGGCTCGACATCCGGCGGCCTCCTGCAACGGATGTGGCAGGCCGCACGAGATCATCCTTGAAGGTCCGGCCTGCTCACCGCTTCCAACCGGCGCCGCCGGTTGTGGACGCTGTCGCGCGAGCAACAAAACTGCCGCGCCGCCTGGCGGATCTCCTCCCGCTCGGCGTGCGGCTCGCGTGGGCGCGCGAGCGCTTGACAGCGACGGGGTCCGAATGTATTCTAAACTCGTTCGGGTCTCCGAAGACGGAGATTCCAGGCAAAACGGGGTATCCGCCGAGCCGGGCCTCCAGCCGCCCGCGGTCTTCGCTCCGCGGGGGCTGAAACCGCGCTCGGTAGAACGGGTCAAGCAGGGGTGAACGGATAGGAGCAACAGCATGCGGGTAACTTCCCTCTTGGTTTCGATCTTGACACTCTGCGCCGGCACGGCGTTCGCACAGTTTGATCGCGGCACTATCACAGGGACGGTCTCCGACCCCTCCGGAGCCGTGATTCCCAGAGCGGAAATCACGGCCACCAACATGGACACCGGAGTGGTCACTCAGACCGTCAGCAACGAAGTCGGTTTGTATCGCTTATCGAACATCCCCATCGGCCGTTATGAGGTCCGCTTTGTGGCGCCGGGCTTCAAGGCCCACGTACGTTCCGGCATCACACTCACCGTAGCTCAGACGCTGAGACTGGATGTCACTCTGGAGACCGGCACGGTGCAGGAGAGCGTGACCGTGACCGCCGAAGGTTCGCTGCTGAAGATGGACAACGCTCAAGTCTCCACTACCATTCAAAGTCGTGTGGTGACGGATCTGCCGTTGTCCTTTGCGGGCGGGCGCGCCATCGAGAACTTTGCCTATGCCCTGACGCCCGCGGTGGAAGGCAATAACTGGACCTCTTATATTGCGGGCACGCCGGCCTTCAGCAAGGAGGTGCTGATTGATGGGATGTCGGCCACGGCACAGATCCAGGGCCACGTGGGGGAGTCCAGTCCCCCGATGGAGGCTGTCCAGGAATTCAGCGTTCAGACCAGCGGCATGTCAGCCGAGTACGGCCGCACCTCCGGCGGGGTCTTCAACTTCGCCCTCAAGTCCGGCACCAACGAGTTTCACGGCAGCGCCTTCTATTACCTGCGCAATGAGGTCTTCAACGCCAACGGCTGGATGAATAACTGGCGCCTCACCCAATCGCCCGGTGACCCGCGTTACAAGCGGGCCCGCGACCGGCAGTTCCTGGGCGGCGGCAGCGCCGGCGGCCCGGTCCTTCTGCCCAAGATCTACGACGGCAGGAATCGCACCTTTGTCTTCGGCGCTTTCGAGCACTACACCATGGAGCGCTACCAGCTCAGCCAGGACTACGTGGCCACGGTGCCCATCCCCGAGTTTCTCGAGGGGAACTTCAGCAAGTTGCTCACCAACACCGTGGTGGGCCAGGACGCCCTGGGGCGTAACGTTCTGGCAGGGCAAATCTTCGATCCCAAGACCATGCGCCGCGTCGGCACTCGCTGGGTCTCCGATCCTTTCATCGGTAATATCATCCCCAAGTCCCGCATGAGCACCGTGTCCTCCAAGATCATTGACCTTTACAAGAAACATTACCTGCCGATGATCCCTGATCGGCTGACCAACAATTCGACCCGCACGCAATACAACAACCCATGGTTCCATCAAACTCAGTTGACCTTGAAGGCTGACCACAGCTTTTCGCCGACCAGCAAGCTGAGCGGGTCCCTCATCTGGACTCAGCGCCCGCGGATTCTCGCCGATGCCGGCGGCGTCTGGGATCCTCTGGACCCCGATAAAGTGGGCGGACCCTTCGCCCGCTCGCGCAAACAGGAAGTCACCAGCCGGGCTTTGCGCAGCAGCCACAACTGGACCATCCGTCCCAATTTGCTCAACACCGCCTCCTTTGCTTACAACCGCTACCGCAATCCCAGTCTTTCGACACAGATCAACAAGGGCTGGAACAAGTACCTGGGACTGGACAAATACACCAGCGCCGGTCTCTTTCCGGATATTTCCTTCGGCAGTGCGGTCAACGGCATCGCCATCACGCAGATCGGTTATAACTCCAGCGGATTCTATGTCGGCAACACGTATATTGCCGGCGATAACTTGATCTGGATTCGCGGCCGCCACACCATGAAGTTCGGCGTCCAGCACTGGCGCCAGCAGATCAATAGCCACTCGGGATTGGACACGCTCAGCTTTTCCTTCGCCCACACCACCACCGGGGTTCCCGGCGAACCCTGGGCGAATCGCGTGGGATTCGGTTTCGCCAGCTTCTTTTTGGGCGAGGTGGCAAGCGCCAGCAAGGCGGTCCCCTTCGATCTCTACGGACGTCGAAACTATGTGGAGACCTACGCGCAGGATGACATCAAGGTTTCGGCTCGTCTGACCGTCAACCTGGGACTGCGCTGGGAGCAGGCCCAACCGTTGCGCGAAAAGTTCGGGCGCTGGTCGAACTTCAATCCCACGATCGTCAACACGCGGTACAATCTGCCGGGCGCCCTGGAGTTTCTGGGCTCGCCAGAGGACTCCTTTGAGCGCAACAAGGATTGGAAGGAGTTCTCGCCACGTATCGGAGCAGCGTACCGCGCGAGCGACCGCGCCGTAGTGCGAGGCGGCTACGGCATCTTCTACATCCCCATCGGCATCAATTACTGGAGCGGCGTGCCTTACGGGTTTGCTCCCGGATTCCGCGGCACCAACCAGCACACGGCCACCGGCAACCTGCCGCGGTTCAACTGGGACAACGGCTATCCGGACAACTATCAGCCGCCCACCAAGGACCCGAACACCCTGATCTGGGGCATGGTCTCCATTGAGCCCGATAGCCTGTTCCAGGGCTACACCCACCAGTACAACCTGAGCTTCCAATACGAGTTGACGCCCAATCTGGTGGCCGAGGCGACCTACATGGGCAACAAGGGAAGGCGGTTGCACCATGGCGGGCTCAACCGCAACCAGCCGCTGCGCTCCGCTTACGAAGATCCCAAGGTCAATCCCACCGCCTGGGTTTCGGATGCCGCCAGCGCCGCCGCTGCGGGCGTCCGTTATCCGTATCCCGGTTTTTCGGGCTACGCGGGCATGGCTTTGCAGCCCTTCCCCCACGTCGCCGCCGTCACCTGGGGCCCCATCTACTTCGTCGGCACCAACCGCGGCTCTTCCCGCTACGACTCGTTCCAGCTCCAGTTGACGAAGCGCCTCTCGCAAGGGATGGCCGCCCAGGTCTCCTATAATCTCTCCAAGGCGGTAGGCAATGTGGAGACCGCCTTCGATGAGACATGGGACGCCACCGGCGGCATTCAAGACATGCACAATTTGGCGATTGACGCCAAGACCGTGCTGCCCTACGACCAGCGGCACATCCTCAAAGGCTACGTGCAGTATCAGCTTCCCTTTGGCAAGAACCGCAAATTCCTCAGCCGAGCAGCAGGCTGGCTGGATGCTCTGCTGGGCGGCTGGGACGTAACCTGGATGTTCCGGTACAACACGGGAGCGCCGCTGGCCGTGACGCCCAATGCGTGGCGTCCTGGCTGGGATGGGGCAGTGTACGCCGACTGGAATCCCAACGTGGACCTCTCCCGGAAGTTCAACACCAAAGTCTTCAACCCCGGCAGGCAGAATGACCCGGTGAATCTGTACTTCGACCGCTCGGCGTTCTCGGATCCCCCGGGTAATAAACTGGGCAACGGGCGACGCCGCTACAATGAGCTGCGCGGCTTCGGCTGGTCCAACGAGGACATCGGCTTACTGAAGTACTTCCGCTTCGGTGAGCGCGTTAGCTTGCAGGTGCGGGCGGAACTGTTGAATGTTTTCAACCGCCACCATTACGCCAATCCCAACACCAGTTTGGCTAACCAGACTAACTTCGGTTTCGTGACCGGGATGACCGGGGAACCGCGCAACGTCCAGGTCGGTCTGCGGCTGGGCTGGTAGCTTCCTGCCTACCGGTGACATTGTAAGCGGGAGCGCTGGCGCACAGGCCCCGCCGGACTTGTCCGGGCCCGGCGAGATGGTCGGTTACGTCATGCCTATGCCAGGCCTGGCGCGCCAGCTCTTGGACGCTCGAAGCTGATAGCATGACCGGATTCACAAGCAGAGAAGTAAATTTGTACTGAACTCGTCCGGGAGTCCGACATGGGAACCTCGAACCGAATTTCCAGACTCACGCTGCTCTTGCCGCTCGCTCCACTGTTTGCCGCCACCGACTATTACCTGAGCCCGCGCGGCGATGATCGGAACCCGGGCACTCTCGAGAAACCATGGCGCACTCTCGCCAAAGTCAACGCCACCGCCTTCGCGCCCGGGGATCGCATCCTCCTGGAAGGCGGCCAGACCTTCGCGGGCCCGCTCGAGCTGGGCCCGGACGACAAAGGAACCGCAACCCAGAACCTCGTGGTCGGCTCATGGGGCGCCGGGCGCGCGATCATTGACGGAGGCGCCGGCCGCGCCATTACGGTCGAAGGGGCTGACTACGTTCTTATCCAGGACATCAAGCTCACGGGCGCCGGCCGAAAATCAGGCAACACCGCTCACGGCCTGTATGTGGCGCGCTCCAGAGGCGTCGCCATCACACGCATCGAAGTATCCGGTTTCCTTCACGCCGGCATTTACGTCACGGGCAGCCAGGACGTCCGCATCACCCACGTCCATGCTCACAACAACGGCTTCGCCGGCATCCATTCGGGCGGCGAGCGCTCGCGTAACCTTTACGTCGCCTACTCGCTGGCGGAAAATAACCCCGGCGATCCCACCGTCCGCAAGAACCATTCCGGCAACGGCATCGTGCTCGGACACGTGGACGGCGCGCTGATCGAGCGCTGCGAAGCGCGATACAACGGCTGGGACATGCCCTGGACAGGCAACGGGCCGGTCGGTATCTGGACGCACGACGCCGACCGGGTGGTCATTCAATTCTGCGTTTCGCACCATAATCGCAGCACCGCCCTCGATGGCGGAGGCTTTGATTTCGACGGCGGGGTAACCAACTCCATCCTGCAATACAATTACTCGCACAATAACTTCGGTTCAGGCTATCTTATTTGCCAGTACGAAGGGGCGCCGCGCTTTGCGAACAACGTCGTTCGCTACAACATTAGTCTGGACGACGGCCTGTTCGACCACAACGCCGGCATCTTCGTCTGGGTGGGAGGCGTTGGTATGGAGAGCACTCTCGTGCACAACAACACGGTCTGGAATTCAAAGGGCTCGGCGGTGGGCCTGGGAATCAGCAAGAAATACGCCCAGCACCTGCCGCGCATCCGCTTCCACAACAACCTGTTCGTCAGTCAGGGCCCGCTGATCTACAATCGCACCGAGGACGTCGGCTGGCTGGGCGAGTTCGTCGGCAACCTGTATTGGGCCTTAGGAGAGCGCGGCTTTCGTTGCGGGCCTTACAGGGACTTCGAGGCCTGGGCTGCCGGGGCCGGCCAGGAGCGCCTTGAAGGCCGTTTGGTAGGCCTCTTCGCCGACCCGCGTCTTGTGCGCACCGGCCCGGCCCTCCTGTTCGATCCGCTGGCGCTTCATACGCTGGCCGATTTCCGCCTGACACCCGGCTCGCCCGCCATCGGCGCCGGCCTTGACTTGCGTGCCCGCTTCGGCATTGACCCTGGCCCCACGGACTTCTTCGGCAACCCCCTGCCCGCCCAAGGTCCCCTGAGCTTCGGCGCTCACGAAGCCCGCTCGCGGAGGTGAGCCATGCGCAGCGTTCCGCTCATCCTCTTGATCGCCCCCCTGCTGGCTTGGACCGCGCCTCCGCAGTTCGACACCATTCTTTTCGGCGTCTCCTACTACCACGAATACATGCCCTATGAACGGCTCGAGCAGGACATCCAGCTCATGCGAAAGGCTAACATCAGCGTCGTCCGGCTCGGCGAATCCACCTGGAGCAGCTTCGAGCCGCGCGACGGCGACTTTCACTTCGCCTGGATGGATCGCATCCTTGACCGCTTGCATCAGGCGGGCATCCGTGTCATCTTCGGGACGCCCACTTACTCGATTCCCCCTTGGCTCTACCGCAAGCATCCGGAGATCGCCGTCCGGCGACTCGGCGCCCGCCTGCCGCTCGGCCCGGATCGGTACGAGCCGGCTTACTTCGCCTGGGAAGCCGGCGGCGCATACGGCCCGCGCCAGAACATGGACCTGACCCATCCGACCTACCGCTGGTACGCCGAACGACTGATCCGCCGCCTCCTCAGCCACTACAAGGATCATCCCGCCATCATCGGCTTTCAGATTGACAACGAAACGCATCCCAACAGCTCTAACTCCCCCAGCATGCACGCCGGTTTCCTCGATTACCTGAAGGCAAAGTTCGGCACGGTCGAGCGCCTTAACCGGCTTTGGGGCTTTGCCTACTGGGGGCAACTGGTTTCGGGCTGGGACGACTTCCCCACGCGCGAAGGCATCCTGAATCCCGGCTACAAGCTGGAGTGGGAACGCTACCAGCGCCAAACCGTGACGGATTTCTTGCGCTGGCAGGCCACGATCGTCCGCGAGTACGCGCGCCCGCACCACTTCATCACCCACAATTGGCCGGGCGGTTGGCGCACCGAGGTGGACCAATACGAGATTGCGCAATTTCTCGATATCGCCGCCGTTAACCCGTATCATCCGGTGCAGGACCGCCTCGACGGCCGCGCCATCCATTTCTCGGGTGACCTGGCGCGTTCTCTCAAGCGCGCCAACTACCTGGTCACCGAGACGAACGCCCAGACGATCGGCTGGGATTCCCGAACGCAGTTTCCGCCTTACGACGGCCAGCTTCGCCTGAACGCTTACAGCCACCTGGCGGCCGGAGCCAGCATGGTCGCCTACTGGCACTGGCACTCCCTGCACTATGGGCAGGAGACTTACTGGAAAGGCTTGCTTTCGCACGATCTGGAGCCCAACCGCGTCTACCAGGAGGCTGCTCGTATCGGCGCTGAACTCCAACGGCTGGGCCCCCGCCTGGTTGGCTTCCTGCCTCGCAGCGACGTCGCCATCTTACTAAGTCTCGATTCCCATCACGGCATCCAATTCATGCCGTTTGACGACCGGGTCAACTATCTGACCATCCTGCATCAGATGTACCGGGCGCTGTACCGGCTCAAGGTCAGCGCCGATTTCGTCTTTCCACAGCAGCCGGATTGGGACCGCTATCGCGTGCTCGTCGTGCCGCCCCTCTATGTCGCCGACGATGCTTTGCTCGAACGCCTCGCGAGCTTCGTGCACCGCGGCGGACACGCCCTGGTCGCCTTCAAGAGCGGCTTCGCCAATGAGTATTCCACCGTACGCTGGCAGCGCGCCCCAGGGCCGCTGCGCGCCGCAGCGGGCTTCAGCTACCAGGAGTTCTCCACGCTGGCCGAGCCCGTAGCTTTGAAGGGCGATCCGTTCGGCGTCGGCCCCGACAACCGCGTGAGCGTTTGGGCGGAGATGATTCTACCCGAGACCTGCGAAACCCTGGCCGTCTACGATCATCATTTTTTCTCACGCTACCCCGCCATTACACGGAACCGTTACGGTCGGGGCACACTGACCTACGAAGGGACCTATCTCTCCGACGCCCTGCAGGAAAAGGTCATGCACAGCGTGCTTTCTCTGGCCGGGATCAACGGTCCTGACCAGAAATTGCCCGACCCGGTTTTCGTCCGGCATGGCCTGAATCGCGAGGGCCGGCCCATGCACTATTACTTGAATTACTCGGGACGCCCTCAGAGCTTCAATTATCCTTACGGGGCGGCGCGAGATCTGCTAAGTGGCGCCTCGATCCGGCCGAACCAGACGCTGAGCCTGGGGCCATGGGATCTGGCCATTCTCGAAGAAGAGGCAAAAAGGTGAGCGGCAGGCTGCGCTGGGGCGGGAGGCGTGAGATCCAACAGGCGCCCCACAGGCTGACCTCGCCGGAGAGTCGCCGTCCGCGCACTGATCGTTTTCAAACCCGCCTCGCCCGCGCTCTGGGTGACTTCGACGGCGACCTGTGCTACTCAACCAACCACGCGCTCGCCGGCGCGCCGTCGGTGTACTACCATAGGCGCTGATGAGCCCGCTCGCTTTCTTGTTTGCGCTGTTGTCTCTGTGGCCGCTGCCTTCGCTCTGCGGCTCGCCTTCCGTCCAACAGCCCTGGCTGGTTTTCGAGGGCGGCCCCGGACCCGGCCAGGGCCGTCAAGTCGTCCTCATCAGCGGCGACGAAGAGTACCGCTCCGAAGAAGCCCTGCCCCAACTGGCCAAAATCCTGAGCCATCGCCATGGCTTCCGCACCATCGTTCTGTTCGCCGTGGATCCGGGCGACGGCACGGTCAATCCCAACCGCCGCGACAACATCCCGGGCCTAGAAAATCTGGCCCGGGCCGACTTGATGGTGCTGTTCATACGCTTCCGTGACTTACCTGATCATCAGATGAAACACATCGTCGAGTATGTCGAATCCGGCAGGCCCATCATCGGCATCCGCACCGCCACGCACGCCTTTCAGCTTGCCTCCAGTCCGACTTACGCCAGATACGACTGGCGCAGTAAGCAGTGGGAGGGCGGCTTCGGACGTCAGGTGTTGGGCGAAACCTGGATCCGCCATCACGGCCGCCACGGCAAGCAGAGCACTCGCGGCATCCTGGTCAGGGAGCGAGCCGACCACCCGATCCTGCGCGGCATCCAGGACGGCGACATCTGGGGACCCACCGACGTCTACGCCGTCCGCCTGCCCCTACCCGGCGACGCGCAACCTCTCGTCCTCGGGCAGGTCCTCGACGGCATGGAACCCTCCTCGCCACCGGCGCCCGGACCCGTGAACGATCCGATGATGCCCATCGCCTGGATCAAGACATACCAAACTGCAACCGGCAGGACGGCGCGCGTGTTCACCACCACCATGGGATCCTCCCAGGATTTGCTGAGCGAGGGCTTCCGCCGCCTCCTGGTCAATGCTTGCTACTGGGCCCTGGGCATGGAGGACCGCATCCCTGCCCGCTCCAACGTGGATTTGGTCGGCGACTTCACGCCCCGGCCCTTCGGCTTCGACGGCTTTGCGCGCGGCCGCAAACCCGCCGACTTCAAATAGAACGATGATTTCCAGACGAAGACTCCTGCTGTTGATGATCGCCTGCTCAACGCTGCTCTCCGCCCAGCCCTTCGAGCATCGCGGCTCTGCCTCGTGGCCCACGCGCAATCGCCTGCGCCTCACCGTTCGCTCGGATGCCCCTGCGGGCCGTCCCGTGCAAGCAGCCTTCGACGCGCCGGAAGATTTCAATCCCGACTCGGTGCGCGTGGTTCAGGAGAACGAACCTGTCGCCATCCCGCGCAAAGTCCAGTGGCGCAGGCCGCGCGCCGTTGTAAGTTGGATCTCGAACGGCCCTGCGACTTACTATGTCTTCTTCGACTGCCATGGAGCCGGAGAAACCGAGCGACCGCCCGAGCCCGCCATGGTCGGCACGGGCGATCGAGTAACCTACGGGCGGCGGGGAGTGCGCGGCCGCCTGGCGGTCGGCCTGTGGGCCTATCCCGCCGCCCTGGACGCCGACGGTGATGACGATTTCGACTTGATCGTTTCCTGCACCGACCGTCCTTACAATGGAACTTACTTGTTTCGCAATCTTACGAACAACCGGGAGCCTCTCTTTGACCGCGCCGAGTGGCTCGGCCCGGGGATTAAAGACCTCGTAGCGGCCGACTTCAACGGCGACGGAGCCGTTGACTTAGTAACCAGCGGCGGATATTACAGCGACTTCGTTCGCAACCGGCTCTCTCGCTTCGTCCCCATCCGGCTGGAGCGCACTTACTGGGTGGGCCGCGACGATCTGTGGTTTCCGACCGACTGGGACGGCGACGGTCGTATTGACCTGCTCATCGGCGTCAGCGACTGGCGGGACTACGGCTGGGATGACGCCTACGACGAGCAGGGACGTTGGACCCGCGGCCCCTTGCACGGCTACGTCTATTTCCACCGCAATATCGGAACCAATCAGGATCCGGTCTACGCGCCGCCGGTGGCGCTGGAAGCCGGCGGACGCAGGTTGGATCTCTACGGATCCCCCTCCCCCAACCCGGTAGATTGGTTCGGGCGCGGCGCGCTGGACTTGATCGGCGGCAGTTTCCTGGATACCATTACCCTGTTCCAAAATACCGGTACCCGTCGCGCGCCCCGGCTCGCGGCCGGTGAACTCTTGCGGGTCAACGGCGAGATCCTCCGCATGGATCTCTGCATGATCCAGCCTCGCGTGGTCCACTGGCATTCCGACGGCAGGCCCTCGCTGATCGTGGGTGAGGAAGACGGCTCCGTGGCCTTCGTCGAAAATCTCGCGCCCCGCAGCGAACCGCCGCGGCTGGCCAGACCGAAATATTTCGAACAGTTGGATCCCTATCTGAAATCCGGCGTTCTGGCTCGCCCTGTCGCCGTGGATTGGAACGGTGACGGTAAGTTGGACTTGATTGTGGGCAACTCGGCAGGTTACATACAATATTTCGAAAATATCGGCGATTTACGAAATCCCGTCTTCGCGGATCGCGGCTACCTGCAAGCGAGCGGACGAACCATTCGCCACATGGCCGGTCCCAACGGTTCCGTTCAAGGGCCGGCGGAAGCCAAATGGGGCTACACGAATCCCTCGGTCGCAGATTGGGACATGGACGGCGACCTCGATCTTCTGGTGAACGACATCCGCGGCGAGGTCGTCTGGTATCGTAACGTCGGCACGCGTCGAAAGCCGAAACTAGCGCCGGCCGCGCCCGTTGAAGTCGAATGGCCCGGAAAGGCTCCCAAGCCTGATTGGGTCTGGTGGGAGCCGCGGGGCAAACAGTTAGTAACTCAGTGGCGCACCACGCCCGAAGTCGTAGACTGGGACGGCGACGGCCTCCCCGATCTGGTCATGCTCGATTATCGAGGCTACCTGGCGCTCTATCGCCGCAAACGCACGAGCACAGCTCTGGTCTTGCTGCCCCCGGAGAGAATTTTCTTAGAACCCAACGGCCGTTTCCTCTATCTGGCGCGCGGACGCGGCGGAGCCAGCGGACGCCGTAAGATCGAACTGGTGGATTGGGACGGCGATGGGGATCTGGACCTGCTCACGGATTCCGACGACGGCCCCATTTGGTACGAGAACACCGGCACGCAAGCCAACCCGGTTATGACGCTGCGCGGGCTGCTGCTGCCCTTCAAGATTCGTGGTCACAACCCGACGCCCAATGCAGCGGACTGGAACGGCGACGGCAAGCTGGATTTGCTGGTGGGCGCCGAAGACGGTTTCCTTTACTACTTCGAGAGATCTTTCCTTGAGGAACAGGCCAAACAGGCCCGCGCCGCACCTTCAAGCGCACGTTGACGCGTACATCCTATCCGCCGCGGCAACGCCCCGCGTGGGCCTCAGCCCAGACGCCGCAGCCAGATCTTGTGTAAGGCCATCAGTTCCCTGCCCCGCACCGTTACGGGCCTCATCTCCAGCGTCGCCGGACCGCGCTCCAGATCCAGCAGACCGGCCTCGAAGGGCTCGAACACCAAACGGCCCGCAGTGGGTCGCACCACGCCTTCCAGGCGCGCCCGCCCGACGGTGATTTGGTAACGCGATCCCGCCTCCTCGGGATTACAGCCATACTCGAGCGTCACCTGGTAGCGCCCGGCCTGTACCACTTCGATCGCCCAGCGGACCGCATCGCCCGGCTCGCTCCAGCCTTCGATGGTGTCCCGATTGTAGTGACGGTAAGTGGGACGCACTTTTTTACTGACCGCCTCGCCCCAGGTCAGGTCAATCTCCACCGGGTTCTCATCCTCGCGGCCTACCTCGATGGGCACGCGGCGATACGTCTGGCCGGCCGTCACATCGCGGAAAAAGTCCTCGAAGGCGGCACGCAGCTCTCGCGCGCGCTCCTGCTCCGTATTCGCCAGATCGTGTTGCTCGCCCGGATCCCGCCTGAGATCGAACACCTCACCGGTGGAGATCAATTTCCAGCCGCTGCGATCGTGCACCGCCCAGTTAGGACGAAAGGCCTTGCGCTCATCCGGCGGCGCTTCCTCCGGATCCGCAGGCGCCTCCAGCAACGGCCGCACGCGATTCCACTGGTGGAACAAGCGCGCGTGGGGACTCTCACCGCCGCCTTTCTGAAGCAGCGGCAGCAAGCTGCGCCCGTCTATCTTTCTTTCGGTGGGCAACGACGCGCCGATCAACTCGCAGAAGGTGGGAAACAGGTCAATGTGCTGCGCCATGGCCTCCACCACCGCGCCTGCCGGGAATCGGCCCGGCCACCGGACAAAGAACGGAACGCGGATGCCTCCTTCGTAAACCGAACCCTTGTTGCCGCGCAGGCCGCAACTGTAATGCCGACTCACGCCTCCGTTGTCCGACATGAAGACGACTACCGTGCTTTCGCCCAGCTTCAGGCGTTCCAGAGCGCCGAGCAAGCGCCCGATGTTGTCGTCGAGCGAGCTGATCATGCCGTAAATCCGCGCCTCCCGAAGCGGCAGACCCTTCCGCAAATAACGTTCGATGTACCGATCGGGAACCAAGTACGGCGAGTGCGGCGCATTGTAAGCCAGATACAGAAAAAACGGTTTATTGCGGTTTTGTTCCAAAAAAGCGATGGCCTGATCGGTCAGCACATCCGTCACATACCCCGTCGTGATCACCCGCCGCTTGTTGCGCCACAGCTCGTCGGAGTCGTCGTAGCGGTTGATGAAGCCGTATTGCCAGAAGCCGAAGAATTCTTCAAAGCCCCGCTGATTGGGGTGATAACGCATGTAGCGCCCCAGATGCCACTTGCCGATGCAAGCCGTCCGATAGCCGCGGCGCGCGAAGACCTCAGCGAGCGTCAGCTCGTCGGCGGCCAGTGTGTCGCGGCCCTTATAGGTGTCAAACGCCCCGGTGCGCTGGTAGTGACGGCCCGTCATCAGCGCTGCGCGCGTCGGCGTACAGACCGGGGAGCAATAGAAGCGGCTGAAGCGCACCCCCTGGCGCGCGAGCCGGTCCAGCACCGGCGTCTCGATGTGCGGGTTGCCGTGGATGCCGACGTCAAACCAGCCCTGGTCATCGGTGATGATCAGCACCACGTTGGGCGGCGTCGGCTGCGTTGCGATTACGGGCGCGACAGCCGCGCCCCCTAACATCTGAAGACCTTCTCTGCGCGAAATCTTTGCTGCCGGCATGGCGTTGCTCCGAACCCAAACCAATGTACACGAAGCGGGCGCACCAGGCAGCGGATTCGCGCCCAGCTACAGCGAGGGCGCTCGATCGCCTATCGTCTTACTTGCCCTCCGGGCCGTAGCCTTCCGGATGCTCCAACCGCCAGCGCCAGGCGCTCTCGATGATCGCAGCCAGATCCGGAAACCGGGGCTCCCACTTCAGAAGTTCGCGCGCCTTGCGTGCATCGGCCACCAAGCGTGTGGCGTCACCCGGACGCCGCGGCTCGAAGTGCACCGGGATAGGGCGGCCGGTGACCCGGCGGGCCGTCTCGATGACTTCCAGCACCGAGTAGCCCTGGCCGTTGCCCAGATTCAAGAAGAGCGACCGGCCGCCGCGCCGCAGCCAATCCAGCGCCAGCAGGTGTGCAGACCCCAGGTCGCTGACATGGATGTAATCGCGCACCGCGGTTCCGTCGGGCGTCGGATAGTCGTTGCCGAAAACTGAGACGTAAGGCAGGCGACCCGCGGCAGCCGCCAGCACGTTGGGGATCAAATGGGTCTCGGGTTCGTGGTCCTCGCCCGCCCGCCGCGTGGCCCCCGCGGCGTTGAAGTAGCGCAGGGCGACGAACTTCAGCCCGTGCGCCTGGTCGCAGGCCTCCAGCACGCGCTCCAGAAAAAACTTCGACCAGCCGTAGGGATTCACCGGACGCAGCGGATGCTCCTCGGGGATCGGAACCACCTCGGGCTCGCCGTAGACCGCGCAGGTCGAAGAGAACACGAAACGCCGCACGCCCGCCTCGATCAGCCGCTCCAGCAGGATCATGCCCTGCGCCGCGTTGTTGGCGAAGAAGCGCGCCGGAAAGAGGACCGACTCGCCCACTTCGATCAGAGCGGCAAAGTGGATGCAGGACTCGATGGCGTGCTCTCGGGTGATGCGCTCGAGAAGCGCGGCGTCACCTGCGTCCCCGCGGTAGAACGGCACGCCTGCGGGGACCGCGGCGCGATGCCCGCGAGACAGATTGTCCAGAACGACGACCGACTCGCCCCGCTCCACAAGCATCTCCACTGTCACGCTGCCGATATAACCGGCGCCGCCGGTCACCAGAATGGCCATTCTCCAATCTCCCTTGGCAAAAGCAACAGGCTGCCGCACGCGCCCCGGCAGTCCCTTCAGCTCATCCCTGAATCCGCGCCTGCCGGTAGTGAACGTCCGGCAACGCACGCAGTTGCGCTGCGGTAGTCTCAGGCGCGCCATCCAGCATGTAATTGCCGCCGCCGAGTTCCGCGCCCGCCAGATACTTGAGCAAATTCGGCTTCCGCAGCGGGGGATGAAACTCGATGTGAAACTGAAACCACGGGCACTCAAAGCCTGCGGTCGGCGCCTGATGAAGCGGCATCACATAGGGAAAAGGCATGCGCCAGAGATTGTCGTACTTGATCCACAGCCACCGCAGCGCAGCGGCCAGATCGGCCACTTCTTCGTCGGAAAAAGCCGCCAGCGACGGACGCGGCGCCTTGGGCGCCACGAAGGCCTCGTAAGGATAGCGCGCAAAGTAAGGGACGAAGGCAATGGCCGTCTGATTTTCGTAGAGAATCCGACGGCCGTCGAGCCGTTCGGCCTCCAGAATTTCCTGGAACAAAAAACGACCCGTCGCGCGGTGGTGCTCCCGGCAGGCCATCAGCTCGGTCTCCAGAATCTTGAAAACAAAGTTCGTCGCGTAAATTTGACCGTGAGGGTGAGGATTCGAGACGCCCACCACCTCTCCTCGGTTCTCGAAGATCAGTACGTGCTCGATGCCCGGCTGCGCGCTGAGGTCCAGATATTGCTCCCGCCACAAACCGACTAAGTTCTCGGTTTCTTTCAAAGTAAGTTCGCCCGGGCTCAAGTTATGCTTCGGGCTGTAACAGATCACGCGACAAATTCCGCGGGCCGGCCGGTTTCGGTAAATTCCCGGCGGCGCCTCCAGATCCGCGGGCGCTTCGAGCGACAGACTCGGGTGATCGTTGTCGAAGACGAAGGTTCCGGTGTACGGTGGGTTAACGAGCCCGCTGACACGCCGGTTTCCCGGGCATAAGTAACAGTCAGGCAGGTACTCCGGCGGCGACTCATCGCGGCGTTCAAGGACCTCGCCGCTCCAGGGCCGATCCTGGCGGTGAGCCGCCAGCACCACCCACTCCTGACGCAACGGGTGCCATCGTTGTTCCCACGTCATAGGTATCCGAGCGCACGCGCCCCGCTCACAACGATTTTAACCAAGCGGGCCTTGCGTCTTGCCGTCGTCTACCGGATCAACACGCGCACCCGTAACATAGACGCCCGATCGCCGCCCCGGTAAACCCGCTGCGTGGCGCGCTGGAAGTCCTCCGCCTTGGCGCGGTAGATATCCACGAATTTCTGCGGGTTGCGATCCACCAGCGGGAACCACGTGCTCTGAATGTGAACCATCAGCCGGTGCCCGCGGCGGAACGTATGATTGACGTCGGGCATGCTGAAGGCCACGCGCTCCGGCCGGCCCGGCGTGAAAGGTTCCGGCTTCTCGAAGCTGTTGCGAAACTTGCCGCGCATCGGTTCGCCGCGAACAAGCTGCTGATAGCCTCCCATGCGAATTCCGGCCGGGTTGGGTTCCGGATCCGGAAAGTCGTCGGGGTAGACGTCAATCAGCTTGACGATCCAGTCGGAGTCGGTTCCGGTGGTGGAGACCCAGAGCGACGGCGAAACGGGGCCGGCCAGCGTGAGATCCTCTTCCAGAGGCGGGCTCTGGTAAACCAGCACGTCGGGCCGCGTGGAAGCGAAGCGCTGGTCCTGGATCATGTAGTCGGAGGTCATCCCGACGGCGATCGTGTTGATGAAAGGCACGGGGCGCGCGGGATCGCTCACGTACTCGTCAAAGCCGGCGACGGCGCAGGGGTCGAAGCGGAGGCTTCCGTTTTCGCAGAGGTAGATGGTCCGCTCGGCGGTGTTGGCCGGGGGCCAGGCGTCGTAGCGGCGCCACTGATTCGTGCCGGTCTCGAAGACGTAGGCCTCGGGGAGACCGGGGTCCCCTTTCTGCTTTAGTAAGGAATTAAAAAAAGTCGCTTCGATTTTTTCGCGGTAGAACGCGGCGGTGTTGGCACCGAAAGACACCGGACCGAGACGGTCGCCCTCGCCCCGGCTCCAGCCCCCGTGAGACCAGGGACCCATGACCAGGATGTTGAAAGCGCCGGGGCTCTGCTTTTCCACGGACTGATAAACGTTCAGTGCGCCGAAGAGGTCTTCGGCGTCGAACCAACCGCCGACCGTCATCACCGCCGGCTTGATGTTTTTCAAGTGCGGCCGCAAGTTACGCGCTTTCCAAAAATCGTCATAAGTGCCGTGTTGCATCAATTCGTTCCAGAAAGGGATTTCGTTGCGGAAGTATTTCGCATTGGCGTTTTCGAGCGGACCCAATTCCAGAAAGAACTTATATCCGTCGGGCGTGCCGTGATCGAAAGGCGGCTCGCGCCGCGTCGTGGGTGCGGGGCGCGGCTTTCCGAAGACCGCCAGAAAGTTGAAGGCGTGCGCCAGGAAGAAAGCGCCGTTGTGGTGGAAGTCGTCGCCGATGAACCAGTCGGCAATGGGCGCCTGCGGGGAGACGGCTTGGAGCGCGGGATGGGCGTCAATCATGCCTGCGGCGGCATAGAAGCCGGGATAGGAGATTCCCCACATGCCCACGCGGCCGTTGTGGCCCGGCACGTGCTTCAAGAGCCACTCGACGGTGTCGTAGGTGTCGGTGCTTTCGTCCACGTCCTGCGGCCCGCGTTTCTCAGGCCGGTGAGGACGAACATTGACGAATTCACCCTCGGACATGTATCGCCCGCGCACGTCCTGATAGACGAAGATGTAACCCTCGCGCGCCAGCAGAGGCGAAGGTCCGAGGTTTTCACGATAGTGGTCGGGGCCGTAGGGCGCCACGCTGTAGGGAGTGCGCAGCAGGAGGATGGGATAGGTTTGCGAAGCGTCCTTGGGAACGTAGACGGAAGTGAAGAGCTTCGTCCCATCGCGCATGGGAATTCTGTATTCGTACTTGGTGTAGTGCGCCCGAACGTACTCGCGCCCCTGAGCCAAAACGAAGGCGGGCAGCAGCAGGAGCGCCATCATTCGTTTCGTGAATGTCATGCCGATTATGGTAACGCTTTTCGGAATATCGGCGCTGCTGGCGCGGAAGCGAATGTGAGAAACTAGATGGTGAAACTCATTATGGGCGAGGCGCCCTCGGGGCGGCTTGCCACGAAGGCGGCGGATATGTTGCCGGCATTTCTCATCCCCGAGACCATCATCCGGGAAGACGGCGCCGGTCCTGAGATCAGCCTCGGCCCGGCGCAGGGCAAATTGCTTCTGGTGACCCTCGGAATCACTCGCATCATCGAACAACAAAGCCTGGAAGTCGCGATCTGGGGATCGGCGGACAAGAACGACTGGGGCGCCAAGCCGCTGCTGTCTCTGCCTCAAAAGTTTTACTGCGGCGTCTACCGCTTCCTGCTGGATCTTACCGGGACCCCCGAGATCCAATACCTGCGCGCGCGGTGGAAAGTGAACCGCTGGGGCCGCGGCGATCCGAAGCCTCTATTCGGGGCCTGGCTGGCAGTGGAAGAAGCGGCTGTGCAATCGCTGAGCGCCGGCACGGGCTGAGGTTTACAGGCGATTGATCAGGCCGGCTACATAACCGGCACCGAATCCGTTGTCAATGTTGACGACGGTGACGTTGCTGGCGCAACTGTTCAGCATGCCCAGCAAGGCCGCCAGCCCGTGAAAGCTTGCGCCGTAGCCGACGCTGGTAGGCACGGCGATGACCGGACAACTCACGATGCCCCCGATGACGCTGGGCAGCGCGCCTTCCATGCCGGCGCACACGACGATGACGCGCGCTTCGGCCAGCTTCTGGCGATTGCTCATGAGCCGGTGGATGCCGGCCACGCCGACATCGTAGATGGCCTCCACCTGGTTGCCCATGACTTCGGCCGTGACCAGCGCTTCCTCGGCCACCGGAAGGTCGCTGGTGCCGGCCGAGACGACGGCGATCTTGCCTTTGCCGTGAAGCGTTCGATCGCGCCAGACGCGCAGGGCGCGGGAGCGCGGGAAGTACTCGGCTTCGGAGCACAGGCGGCGGACGCGCTCGGCGGCCGCTTCGTCGGCGCGCGTGATCAAGACATTGGGCGATCGCTCGAGCAGCCGGGCGGCGATGGTCGCGACTTCCTCGGCTGTCTTGCCGAGGGCGAAGACCACCTCGGGCATGCCGTGGCGGAGGGCGCGGTGATGATCCACTTTCGCGAAGCCCAGGTCCTCGAAGGGAAGGTGACGCATGCGGTCCAAGGCCTGGTCCACATCGAGCGTCCCGTCCCGAACCGCCTCCAAGACCGCACGCATCTGCTGTTGCGTCACCGAATTACCTCCGCGCGATAATGGATCCCCTCCACCATTCTACGCAGCCCTTTTGCGCTTGCGTGCGCCGCCGCACCCCGCATCAACCCGTCAGAAAATGAGCGTGTCGCCCAATTTCAAACCGTACTTAGCGGCCATGCCTCCGGCCAGCTCCAATACGAAAAGCGCTTTCTGATTGCCGCCGTAGCTTGGGCACTCGCTGGCCTTCTTCTGGCAGGGCGGAGTATCCGGAGAAATTTCGACGATGCGCCGCTTTTCGTCCAGCCAGATGATGTCGAGCGGGATGCGCACCTGATACATCCAGTACGGATAATTGCCCGGGCTGCCGTGGACGAAGAGCATGCCGCGGTCAGGCGCCAGGGAGTCGCGGAACATCATGCCGCGCATCATGTCGGTGGGGTGGGTCATCACCTCGACGCGGATTTTCTGGCCTCCCGGCAGAATCACCGTGCGCGTGTTGAGATCATCCACGACAGTGGGTTCCGAGCGGCAGCTCGACAGCGCCAAAAGAGCGAGCGTAGCAAGAGTCAGATGGAAGGAAGCCGGATGAGTCAGAGGCATCCGTCTGCGCGCCATGCCCTTATTCTAGGGGATCACGAGGCTTCGCCACGCCGCGCCGAGGCGGCGGGTCGCGTGCGCCGGAGGAACTCGCGAGCCAGGGCGGCAGGCGAAGCGCCGTCGAGCGCGCGCTCGTTCAACTCCCGCATCTCGTCGAGCGTGAAGCGTCCGGTGAGTTCCGTGAGCGCCTCGCGCAAGCCCGCCCGCTGCGTCAGCGCCTCGGCACGAACGACTAGAGCGACCTGGTTGGGCGGGAAGCCGCGACGATCATCGTCCAGCACCTTGAAGTCCTGCGAGCGCAGTCGGCCGTCGGAAGCGGTCACGGCTATCAGATTGACGACATCCTTGCGCAGCGCATCGAAGAGCTGATCGGGCGCCAGGGGCCTGGGACCAGCCGTGAGACGCAAATCGTAAGCCTTCATCAACGCGGGCATGCCGTCGGGTTGCGTCAGGAATTCCTGGCTTGCGCCGAGCCGCCAGCCTTCCTGGAGGCGCGCGGCGTGGCTCAAGGTTTCCAGACCCGAGCTGCGAGCCCGTTCGGCGAGCACCACCATCAGGAACCCGTCGCTGAAGCCCAGCGGCTCCAGCCACTCGAGCCGGAAGCGGTTGCGGTATTCCAGCCGCACGCGCTCGAAGGTCACCTCGGGTCGTGGATCCACGGGGAGCTTGAGAATCGCGGTGAGCGCCGTTCCCGTAGACTCGGGATAGAGGTCCACCCAGCCGGTCATGAGGGCCTCATGGGCTAACGGGCTGCCGCCTAAATCCAGTTGACGGCGGACCGCCCGACGGAGCCGGGCTTCCAGGTGCTGGGCGACAATCTCGCACAGCACCCCGTGCTGACGGGCGCTCTTGCCGCCCACAGCGAGCGGCCGGCTCCGGCGGCAGGCAACAGCAGGAGCGGCGATGAGCGATCCGAGCACTCGGCGGCGGTTAAGCGGCGGCACTGTTCAGAATTATACGCGGCGGCGAGCTCAGGCCGCGCCGAGACGCGAGACCGCAGGGTGGCAGACCGTAGCCCCCTGAGTTCGACCAGCCCACCGTCCGGGTATAGCGCGGCTGCAGGCGGGGCAACTGCCCTCGGCAGTGAGTTTGTAGTCCAGAACGCGAAAGCCGTAGCGGCGAATGAGGGTCTGGCCGCAACCGGGGCAGAGGGTGTCCTCGAGGTTGTTGACGCCACCCGGCAGGTTGCCGGCGTAAACGAAGTTCAGGCCCTGTTGGCGGCCGATGTCGGCGGCGCGAATCAGCGTGCGCGCCGGGGTCCTGGCAACGTCGGTCATTTTATAGTCCGGATGGAAGGCCGTCACGTGCCAGGGGATATCCGGGGAGATAGAGGCCAGGAAGGCCGCGATATCGCGGAGCTCCTCGTCGGAGTCGTTGAAGCCCGGAACCACGAGCGTCACCACTTCGAGCCAGAAGCCGAGCTGGTGGATGCGCCGCAAGCTGTCGAGAATCGGCTCCAGCCTTCCGCCCAGTTCGCGGTAGCGGCGATCGCGGAAGCTCTTCAGATCCACCTTGAACAGATCCAGCCACGGGCGCAAGTATTCGAGGACCTCCGGCGTGGCGTTTCCGTTGGAGACGAAGCCGGTGAGCAGGTTCTCGCGACGCGCTTCTCTGAAGACGGCCACCGCCCACTCGGCGGTGATCAAGGGTTCGTTATAGGTGCTGACGACGGCATCAGCGCCCATGGCAACGGCGTGGCGCACCAACTGCTCGGGCGAGGCGCGCAACAGCGACGTGCCGGCGGCGGGATCGCGCAGAGCCTGCGAGGTCACCCAGTTCTGGCAATAGGCGCAGTGCAGGTCGCAACCCAGCATGCCGAAACTGAAGGCCAGCCCGCCCGGCAGCACGTGGAAGAAAGGTTTCTTCTCGATGGGATCGCACTGCGCGCTGACGACGTAACCCCAGGGCGCGTAGAGCGTTCCGCCGCGATTGAAACGCACCTTGCAGACGCCTGCCTGCCCTTCGAAGATGGGGCAGCGGTGGCCGCAGGCATAGCAACGGATGCGCCGCTCGTCGAGCCGCTCCCAGAGCTCGGCCGGACGGACGTTCTGGGCCAGGACTTCGGCCAGCGATGGCATCAGCCCCCCTCCTCATCATAGCGCCCCGTGCGAGCGTTCACACGCTGAAGGTGGTTTTTTGCGAAGCGGGCAATCGGAGGCTGAAATCTGCGGCAAACAAGGCCCGATTGGTCAAATTCGGCAGCGCGGCGCGGGGCGCAGCAGCTCGGCTCATAGCCGCATCTGATATCTTGGAAGTGCACCCTCGACATGGGATTTCAAGTTCAACCACTTAGAGAGTTCCTGGTACGCCCAGCCCTGCCCCCTGCTCTGGAGCGGCTCTCCGAGCTGGCCTACAACCTGCTGTGGACCTGGGAGCCGACCATTCGCCAGCTCTTTCGGCGGCTGGACCCGGAACTTTGGGAGGCCACGGGCCACAACCCGGTGGCCATGCTGGGCCGGGCTCCGCAAGCCACACTACAACGGATGGCGGCGGATCCCCGGTACGTCGCACTGTATCGGCGAGCCTGTGAGCGCTTCGACGCCTACGTCCACCGCGGTGAGCGCGCGCCGCGGCAGGATCTGGTCGCTTACTTCTCGATGGAGTACGGCCTGACGGAATGCCTGCCGCTGTACTCCGGCGGGCTGGGGGTGTTTTCCGGCGATTTCCTGAAATCGTGCAGCGACTCCGACATCCCGCTGGTGGCCGTAGGCCTGCTGTATCGGACCGGGTATTTCCAGCAGTACCTGAACCCGGACGGCTGGCAGCAAGAGAAGTTCCCTGTCAGCAACTTCTACATGCTGCCGGTGGAACCGGTTACGGACAACGGTTCCGAATTGAGGGTGCAGGTCGAATTGCCGGGCGGACCGGTGAGCTTGCGGGTTTGGGAAGCGAAGGTCGGCAGGGTGAAACTGTACCTGCTGGACACCAACATCGCGGAGAACGAGCGTCCCGAACACCGGGAGATCACGGCGCGGTTGTACGACGACCGCATGCGGATCCAGCAGGAAATCGTGCTGGGGGTGGGCGGGCTGCGCGCCTTGAAGGCTCTGGGATTGGAGCCCACGGTGTTTCACATGAACGAGGGACATTCGGCCTTCCTGGCGCTGGAACGAATCCGGGTGCTGGTGCGCGAGCACGGGCTGACGTTCGAAGAGGCTCTGGAAGCGACGCGGGGCAATAACGTTTTCACGACCCACACCTCGGTGCCCGCGGGAATAGACATTTTCGATTCCGGGCTGATGTTCGAGTACTTCCAGGCCTACTGCCAGGAAGTGGGCATCAGCTTTGAGCAATTGATGGCGTTGGGGCGACGCAATCCGGCGGATTCCTACGAGCGGTTCACGATGGCGATTCTGGCCATCAAGACCTCGGCCTGGCGGAACGCCGTGAGCCGCCTGCACCGCGAAGTTTCCCAGCAGATGTGGCAGGACCTGTGGCCGCAACTGCCGGTTTGGGAGGTCCCGATCACCTCGATCACGAACGGAGTGCATCTGCCGAGCTGGCTATCGCAAGACCTGGCGACGCTCTACGATCAGTACTTGCAACCGGACTGGCTGGAGCGGGTGACGGACCCGAACACCTGGAAGCACATCCACGACATCCCGGATCAGGAGCTCTGGGAGGCCCACCGACGAGCCAAGCGCCGCCTGGTGACTTTCGTGCGAGAACGGCAGTTGGCCTTCGCGCGCGAGCGAAAGGCCTCGGCCGCCGAGCTGCGGCGCGCCGCCGAGGCGCTGGATCCGGAAGCCCTCACCATCGGGTTTGCGCGCCGGTTCGCCACCTACAAGCGCGCCACGCTGCTGTTTCGCGACGTAGCGCGGCTGAAGCGGATCCTGCTCAACCCGGAACGGCCGGTGCAGATTGTGATGGCGGGCAAGGCGCACCCGAAGGACCACCCGGGGCGGGAAATGATCCGGCACGTGGTGCAGCTTTCACGCGACCCCGAGCTGGCGAAGCGGCTGGTGTTTATCGAGGATTACGACATGCACGTGGCCCGCGAGCTGGTGCAAGCCTGCGATCTCTGGCTGAATACGCCCCGGCGAGGCGAGGAGGCGTGCGGGACCAGCGGCATGAAGGCGGGCATCAACGGGGTGTTGAATCTCAGCGTTCTGGACGGCTGGTACGACGAGGCTTACGAGGAATCCGGCGGCTGGGCCATCGGCGACCGCATGCCGTATTCCGAGGATCAGGACGAAGCCCACGCCACGGCGATTTACTCGTTACTGGAGAACGAGATCGTGCCGGCCTTCTACGAGCGCGACCAGGGGGTGCCACGGGAGTGGATGCGGCGCGTGAAGCGTTCGATCAGTTCCTTGAGTCCGCGCTTCAACTGCCAGCGCGTGGTGGAAGAATACATGGCCCAGCTCTATGTTCCGGCGCACACGACCTACAGCGAGATCAAGGCCGGGCAGTTCGAGAAGGCGCGGCAAATTGCGGCCTGGAATCAGCGGGTGCGAGAGGTTTGGGACCGGGTGCGGTTCGTGGAGGTGGATTCGCCCGTGGATGGCCCGGTGTTGAGCGGCCAGCCCATTCCCGTGCGGGCGGTGGTGGATCTGGCCGGGCTGAAGCCGGAGGACGTCCGTGTGGAAGTGGTTCTGGGCCGCGTGGGAGCCGACGGGCAGTTGGAAGACACCGAGGTTCTGATGCTACCACCTGTGGAACAGAGGGGTACGCTGGTGGTGTTCGAGAGTCGAGTGGAGCCGCAGCAGACCGGACGTTTGGGTTACGCGGTACGAATCGCGCCCAACCACTACGGTGATCCCCTTACCCGGCCTTCTCACGCCTTGCTGAAGTGGGCGGAGATCCGCAGCCAGGGCTGAAGCAGGCGGCTGCCGGGGCAGGCGGTCACAAAAGCCGGCGGCTGTAGCGGGGCTTAAAAAATTCGCAGAAATCGTACAAGGGGGGCTAGATTCCGAGGCGGCATTCGTGGTAAGTATGAATTTGAAACCTCGGCGGGGCTTCAACCTGTCGCGCCGCAGCGCCCAGGCCTCCCGCGGACACACGCAATCCCGAATTTGACCGCAGGGGCTGGTATCTCCCCACGGCCAAAGCGGATCGCCGGGTGATTCCTTACGGAGCGAATGCCCGCCGAATCCAAAGCTCGCCTCAGGAGTCGTGATCCATCATGGAAAGCGACCGCAAATACCGACAGCGCGGATACATGGAGTATGATCGGGAGTCTCGCGACTCCGGTCGGAAGCGAGAAGAAGGGCGGAGGTGGGGGCCACGTCCGCCGTTAGACATTACCGGACCAAGGTTGCCGCGGATGGTGCAAGCAGTGACGGCGGCTCGGTGCTACAACTGCGCCACCGCACTGCCGGAAAGCACGGACTTCAAGGGCAACTGCCCGAGGTGCGGCGTCGCTCTGCACTGTTGCAAGCAGTGCGCGTACTTCGAGCCCTCGACTCGGTTTCAGTGCCTGAAGCCCATTCCGCAGCGCATTCCCGTCAAGGACCAAGCCAATGAGTGCACCTGGTTCTCGCCGCGAGTGACGGTGGCGCGAGAAGCCACCTCGGCGCCTATCTCGCCCCTGACGGGCCCGGCTCCCAAGACCCCGACCGACGCACGGGCAGCCTTCGACAGCCTTTTCAAGAAGTAAACCGCGCGGTTCGAGCAACCGGGCTGACGCGTGCCCTACAATCGTAGGGTTATGCGTGTTGCTGAACTGTTGGCGCCCGGTTGCTTTCGTGTGACGGAGCAGCCGGCGCCTCAGCCCGGTCCCGGCGAAGTCCAGGCGCGAGTGGTGGCTGTGGGGGTCTGCGGATCGGACCTGCATCACTTCCGACACGGTAACGTCGGTGAGATCCCCTGCACCTACCCGATGGTGTTGGGGCACGAACCGGTGGGCATTGTGACCCGCAGCGGTTTAGGCGTCACCGGCTGGTCACCGGGCGATCGCGTAGCCCTGGAACCCGCCATCTACTGCTATCACTGCGAGTACTGCCTGAGCGGGAGGCACAATATCTGCGCTCGCCTGCGCTTCATGAGCCAGCCGGGCGATCCGGGCTTTTTCCGTGATTACGTGACCTTGCCGGCCGCCAATCTGCTTCCCCTGCCACCGGAGCTGGATTTCTCCTACGCCACACTGTTCGAGCCGCTGGCCGTGATCCTGCATTCGATGAAGTTCATCGCCATCCAGCCCGGAGAAGGGGCGGCCGTGTTCGGAGCCGGGCCGATCGGGCTGCTGACGATCGCGCTCTTAAAGCTGACGGGCGCGCGCCGAATCTGGGCCGTGGAGCCGGTGGCTCACCGCCGGGAGATGGCGTTGAAGCTGGGCGCCGACGCGGCCCTGGATCCCGCCAACGCTGATCCGGTGCGGGAGATCGAGCGGGAAACGGGCGGACGGGGCGTGGACGTGGCGGTGGATTGCGCCGCCCAGGGACCTTCGATGAACCAGGCTCTGGAAGTCGCGCGCTACGGAGGGCGGGTGGTCATCACCGGCATCCCGGTCGAGCCCCAGGTTCCGCTGAATTTTCACGTGATGCGGCGGAAAGAGCTGGTGCTCTACAACGTGCGTCGCTCCAACCGCGAGTCGGAGACGGCTCTGGAGCTGCTGCGCGAACGAGGGGAGTTATTCGCCGGGATCGTGACTCACGAGCGGCCCCTCGAACAGATCCAGGAAGGCTTCGGCATGCTGGACCGGTACGCCGACGGGGTCGGGAAGCTGGTGTTCCGGTTGGAGTGAGGTTCAGCTTCGCTTGCCGGCGCGGGCGGGCCTTTTGATGGCGATGGCTCTGGCCGCCAGATAGCGCAGTTTGCCGATCAGCTCCAGAGTGGCGGGATCAGGATCGGGTCCTCCCCCGACGCGGTCGGCATACAGGCATCCCACCAGAATTCCGTCCACCACAATGGGGAACAGCCCGGCGCAGGAGGCGCCCAGGTGCCGGAGCACCGCGAGCTGGTCGTAGGTCAAGCCGCTTTCGGTCGAAAGTAGCAATGTCCTGTGGGTGAGGAGGGCTGTGGTCAAGGGGTTGCGGCCGGGCGCCAGGAGGAAGCGAAAACGCGCTCGCAGGGATTCGCTGCCCTCGCCCAGTCCGATGCGGCCTTGAATCGTCTCCGAGTCCGGATCCACCAGGCAGAACAGCGCGCGGTCAAAAGCCTCGCTGCGGTAAATCGCCTCCAGGACCATCAGGATGATATTGCTGAGCTCCCAGTCGGCGCCGGAATTGATGACCCATTCGACCTCGCGCGTGAGCTGTTCCAATAACGCGCTGCCGCAAGCCGGCGCGGGAATCTCGGCCGCGCTTTCGGCGGCTTTCAATCCTTCCAGGACCGCTTCGGTCTGCCGGCGAAGGCGAAGTTCGTCCAATGGAACACGCAGGATGGAAAATGTTTCGGTGGTCTCGCGGATGGCGGAATCCGCGACTTCGCGAACGTCGTCCACGCGCAAACCGAGCAGCGGGCCGAAGTCGTGCACCAACCGCTTCAGGCGCGCGCGAGCGCCTTCCGGATCGCCCCGGTGGACCGCCGTGGTCAGGCCGTGGCTGAAGGCGGTGATGCCGGCCAGCAAATCGGCCTCGGAGCGTGCGCCGCGCGACAGCGGCGGCCGCGCTGCGCCGATGGATTGGATGACGACCTCCGGCAGATTCCACTGCCGCGCCGCGGCCTGGCCCAGCTCGCGGTAAGGGAAGCCCAATACGCGCAAGCAAGCTTCCTGCTCGGTCAGACGGCGTTCCCGCATCTCGACCAGGATGGAGGCGTATTGCTGGGGCAAGTAGCAGGCGGTCAGGACTTCGCCCAGGTTGTGGAACATGCCGCAGATGTAAGCCTCCTCGCAGCGCGGATAACCCACCCGCGCCGCCAGCTCGCGCGACTGGCTGGCGGTCAACAGCGACAGCAGCATCAACTGCTTCAGGCCCGGCGAGTGCTTGCGGTAGTGCTCGAACAGCAGCAGGCTGCCGGCCAGATGGCGGATGGCCTCCACGCCCAGCAGGGCCACGGCGTGGCTGACGCTGAGGATGGGTTTGCCCGAGCGGTTGTAGTGCGCGGAGTTGGCGGTGCGCAGAATTTTGAGCGTGAGGCTGAAATCTTTGAGGATCAGGCTGGTGAGGCGGCGCAGAGAGGCCTCCTCGTCGTCGAGGGCCTGCATGAGCTCGGAGATCTGATGGGTGAAGGCTGGGAAATCGGGGCGTTGCTGGATCTCGCGCAGACAGGCCTGGAGCCGCTGTTCCGGTGTGGCGTTCGGCAGGACCGGGACCAGGGCCTCGGCGATCTCCGCACCTCCCCTGCCTGCTAGATCGCCGGATGGGCGGTGAAACTTTAGCGGGGCGGTGGGATCGCGAGCTGCTGCTGGTGCCGATCGCTGCGGCTGTGCGCCAGGTGGCCCGGCGTGATGGTGGCTTCGAGGTCTCACTGGCGGACGACTGGTCGAGCGCAGGCGAAGCGCGTCGGCTCGAACGTACTGCTAAGCTGCGCGATCGCCACGTCCGATTCTGTGCCAGGCATTACGGAACTTGTTGGTGTCGTAAGCTGTCCGTTGAAGCCAGTAAGATACGCGGTTATCCCTCTCCCCGCGATGCGCGCGCTGCTTGACCTCATCCGGCGTTAAGATGAACGCGGTCGGTTCTGAGGTCACGTTGGTGACAACCACCCAGAAATCACCCATCAGGCGTTTCACGGAGCTGCCCAGGGGCACGGGATTATATTGGCTGAGGGACTTGACCTGTATTCCGAGATACCGCCGCCCGTCGCGACTATAGGCGAGCACGTCAATGCCGCGGGCGTTTCGCGCGGTCGGCATTACGTTCCACCCGTGCAGTGACAGCTTGTAGCAGGTGAAATACAGACCTACGTTGCCGACGATCCGGGCGTCGAGCTTCATGGCGGCCTCCGGTTGGAGGAATTTCTGTGCGCCCGATCTGGCTGATCCGGCGCAGAGATCAATATAGAACGATCAGCCAGAGGCAGGCTGCTCGTGCGGATTTTTTCCTGGCGAGAAGACCAGCCCCGACGGCAGCAGCCTACGAGCCGGTGAAGATTCAAAAGGTAGCGGCGGTGAGCGCCTCACGTGTGCAGAGTAGAGCACATGCGGGGGCCAGCATGGGGACGCGAGACCGACAATGACGTCGAAGCTAACTTGAGCCGCGAATTGCAGGCAATGTTAAGCGCGGTGGTACGACAACCGGGCGCGCCGATCCTGCCGGGCGGTTGCGTGTTCGACCGTGGCGGTGGAAACGCTCCCCGGTGCAAGCGAGCAAGACCATCGCGCTCCGGCGGCTGGTCTTCTTGCCGGGCCGCGCGGTGCAGGAAAAAACAACGTAGTTAGACCGGGATAGGCCAGTTATAATAAGGGGCGGCTTCCTTGAGTCCACTTGAGTCCACTTGGCGGTGAACGATACGGGGGAGCGTCATGAATCGGGCAAAGCAACTTTGGCACGCTGGCGTGTTTTTCACCGTGTTGCTGTGGTGCTCAAGGCCCGGCCTATCAAGAGCCGGTTTTATCTGCCCGCAACAATCGAGGCACGACACACAACGAGCTGCCCCAGTAAGAGATTAGGAAATACTCGTTCTGAAGTCCCTTGCGGAAAAGGGAGACGCGACAGCGCACTTCTACCTTGCTGTCATCTACCACGAGGGCCGGGGGCTTCCGCAAGATGACGCGGAGGCCGCCCGGTGGTACCGCTTGGCTGCTGCGCAGGGCGATCCTGATGCCCAATTCAACCTCGGCGTCATGCACGCCGAGGGCTCCGGCGTGTCCAAAGACTGCGCGGAGGCCGTCCGCTGGTACGGGGAAGCTGCGGAGCAAGGTCACGCTCGAGCGCAGTTCAACCTCGGGCTCATGAACGCTCTGGGGCGAGGGGTGCCGCAAGATTATGTGCGGGCCTACATGTGGCTGAACCTCGCCTCGTCGCGCGCCGTCGCGGATGATCATGCGCCGTTTGCAGATATCCGTGATGCGGTCGCCAGTCTGATGACTCCGCAGCAGATCGCGGAGGCTCAGGCGTTGGCGCGAAACTGGCAACCGAAATTGAAGCGGTAACCCGGCACCCCGCAAACGCTTGTCGCTCCGCTGCTGCTCTTGTCATGTGAATCTTCCGTTGAAAAAACGACCGTCCGAAATACGACTCGGTCATAAAAGTGTTGCGCCACAACGACGGCAGCGGTGAGGCTGCGGTAGCAGACAAGCGGCCGGGCCTCGGCGCAGGGCCGGTCCGGCAGGCCGGTGATCGGTCCGATGCCGTTACGACCACCGGGCAGAGGCGGCTCGCGGCGGCCATCTTTCAGCGGCCAGAGCGGATGAGGCTGCCCACAGGCGGGGGCAAACGCTCTCAATCCAGCTCGAAGCGCCCACGTTGCGGTGTCGACGCCACCCACCCTGGCTCAGTACCACTTCTGCCGCTAGGCCTTCCGCTTGGGACCGAGTAGCAGCAGCACCCGCTTGCCGACATCTCGCAACGCCGGCATTCTTGAGGCTGGCTTGGCCTGAGTTTCCTCACAGTCTGGATTCCCATGGTATACCTGGACATTGCATGGGCCAGGGTTAGCACGCTGAAGGTATCTAGAGCGCCAGGACGAAAAGGCGACGGAGTACAGCGATGAAAGGCAGGCAACGCGGTATTCCTTGGTCACGATACCCGTTCCCCGCTCTCCGCGTTTGGATCCTTGCTGAGCAGTCATACTGCGAGAAGCGGGTGGATCTATGGCTTGAAGAGCCGGGAGAGCGCGTCAGCATCCCCCGTCAAATGGAAGGCACCGACGAAGCGGCCGCCTTGGCGCTGGCCGCCGCCTCCGGGCGCGAGGTGCACGCAACTGCGGCGTCCCAAGCAGCCCCCATCGCCCCGTGGTGGCTGAGCCTTCTACAGGCGACGGATCGGCCCTACGTCCTGGTAGAGACGCTCTTCAGGGCTGAGTTCGCCGGACTCCCGGTCGAAGGGATTCCGGATGCCGCGATGTTTAAAGGAAGAGCCGCTGAACTCGTCCTCGATTACAAGCTGAGCAGCGCATCTGAACTGCACATGGGCTTTCGTGCTCAGTTGTGCATGTACGGGTATCTGGTGGAAGAATCCGGTTTCGACGTCAGTGACCTCCAACTGGCCTGTGTGATGGTTCCTCCCGCTGCGAAGGAAGCCTTTGCGGAGTGTGCAGAGCGATTGGCTAAGGAAGTCCATCAGCGCACAAAAAGTGGGAAACGTCCGTCTGCCTCTGGCAAGCGGCGCCTGAAGTTGCTGTGCCAAGGCGTGCCCGTCCGCGCATTTGTTTGGACCTATGACCGGTCTCGGGCGATTGCGGAACTAAAATTCGTGACGCAGTATTGGCTTGGGCTTCGGCCCCCGCAGCCGACGAGAAACCCCGCGAAATGTGCATGCTGTTTGTACAACAGGCTGGGACTGTGTCCAGACGCCCGCGCGCCCTTCTCGGGCCCCACCGAACCCGCAAGGGGTTGACGCCCTCGCCTCCGTGCAGCCTTGCAGCGCTTCGGACTGGTGGCTTGAAAACCTCTTGTCCCACAAAGACGGCAACGCAGAAGCTGCGGGAGCAGACAAGCGGCCGGGCCTGGGCAGTGGGCCGATGCGGCAGGGGGTGGTAGGCCGGTTGCCGTTGCAGCCGCCGGGCAGAGGCGGCCCGTGGCGATCCCCTTTCAGCGGCTGGAGCGGCTGATCGCGCTCGCCTCCGGGCAGCAGGCGCTGCGCATAAGCTGCGAACCAGGGTTCACACAGCAGGCAGCGGAAAGAAAACGTTTTACATAACAAATGTTTAAACCGCTCCTTGGTCCTGCCAGAGCTTCGGAGGCAAGCGCCGGTGGCGGTACCGGGGTCAGCCGCGGCGTTCCTGCCAGAGTTCCCACCAGGCCATCTGGATGGCTTCCAGTTTGCCTTCCGAGCAGGCGGCTGGGTCGCCGACAAAATCCTCCAGCTCCAGAACCCAGCGCCGCAGGTCGGTGAAGCGCACTGCGAGCGGGTCCTGGTCCGGGAGCTTTCCCTGCAAGCGCTCGGCGATCTGCTCGGCCTGATCCCAGTCCAGCGGACGGCTCATAGCCTGGTTCCCTTCAAGGCGTCGCGGACCGTGCTGCTCATCATCAGCTCGGCGAGCTTCAGGGTGGCCTGGTTGAGTTTCTCGATGTGCGCGCGAATCAGCGCCGGGTCGGCGGAGTGATAGACCATCAGCAGTTCGTTGAGGGCCTGTTCGACGGCCTCCTGTTCGGCCTCGCTGAGCTGCGAATAGGCGTCGTGGAAGCGCGCCTTCTCGACCGCCGCCAGGATGCGATCGGCTTCCAGTCGCGTCTCGCGCAGCAGGCGCTCCTGAACGTCTTCTTGGGCGTACTCGTAGGATTCCAGGATCATGGCCTCGACCTGCTCCTCGGTCAACCCGTAGGAGGGCTTGACCTCGACGGACTGCTCTTTGCCAGTGCGCAGGTCGCGGGCCGAGACGTTGAGGATGCCGTTGGCGTCAATCAGGAAACGCACTTCGATGCGAGGCACGCCGGCCGGCAGCGGCTCGATGTCCTTCAGCTCGAAGCGCGCCAGGCTCCGGCAGTCGCGGGCCAGCTCGCGTTCACCCTGGAGGACGTGGATCAGCACGTTGCGTTGCCCGTCCACGGCGGTGGTGAAAACCTGCGCGGCGCCGGCGGGTATCGTCGAGTTCCGGGGGATCAGCTTCTCGACCACTCCGCCCATGGTCTCGATTCCCAGCGACAGCGGGGTGACGTCCAGCAGCAACTGATCCTGGAGAGAACCGGCGAGGATGCCGGCTTCGACCGCCGCTCCCAGCGCGACGACCTCCTCGGGGTTCAGTTCCGTGTGAGGCTCGGCGCGGAACAGGTTGCGCACCGCCTGACGCACCAGCGGAATGCGAGTGGAGCCGCCCACCAGGACCACTTCGTCCACTTGCTCGACCTTGACCTGCGCGTCGCGCAGGGCGTTGCGGCACGGTTCCAGAGTGCGCTCCACGATGTCGGCGATCAGCTTTTCGAAGTGGGGACGAGGCAGCTCGCGCTGGTACTTGCGGCCTCCATGCTCGAACTCGATGGTCGTGACAGGGAAGAACGAGAGGCGCTCCTTGGCGGCGATCACGGCGCGCCGCAACAACTGGACGGCCACGCGGTCGGAGGAAAGATCCTGGCCCCACTCGGAGGCCAGATCTTCCAGGGCGATGGCCAGCAGGCGGTTGTCAATGTCGTCTCCGCCCAGATGGGTGTCGCCGTTGGTGGCCAGCACCTCGAAGATGCCCTCGTTCAGCCGCAGGATAGAGATGTCGAACGTTCCGCCGCCCAGATCGTAAACCGCGATGATGCCCTGCTTGCGTTTGTCCAGCCCGTAGGCCAGAGCGGCTGCGGTCGGTTCGTTGAGCAGGCGCAGCACTTCCAGGCCTGCGATGCGGCCCGCGTCGCGAGTCGCCTGGCGCTGCGCGTCGTTGAAGTAGGCGGGCACGGTGATCACGGCCCTGGTCACCGGCGCATGGAGGAAAGCTTCGGCGTTCTTGCGCAACTGGCGAAGGATGCAGGCGGAGATTTCCGGAGGAGTGAACAGCCGCCCGCCCAGATCAAGGCGAATCACGGATGGGTCGGCCTCGCCGACGCGAAACGGCAGCAGGCGCAGTTCCTGGCGGACGTCATCGAGTCCGCGACCCATCAGCCGCTTCACGGAGTAGACGGCGCGGTCGGGTTCCTCGATCAGCAACCGCCGCGCCTGGTTGCCGACGGTGATCCGGCCGTCGCGGCCGTAGTGGACCACGCTGGGCACGAGCCGATCGCCGTCCTCGCCCGGGATAATCTTGGGGCCGGTGAGGTCTATGAAGGCAGCCAGGCTGTTGGTGGTGCCCAGGTCAATGCCGATGACCGGGGTCCGCGGCGAGGGGCCGAAATCAATTTCGAGCGGCGCCGACACGAGAAAGCTCCTCTTCGACTTGCGATTCCAGGCGGCACACGAACCTGCGGCGCTCCAGCACGTCGCGGATTTGCTCGAGGATGCGGCGTTCGCCGCACTGATCCCATGAGGAAGCCAGGGCCGAAAGCTCGTCGTCGGCCTGGCGGCGTAGGAGGCGCAGGCGCTGGCAGGCTTGCTCGAGCGCAGGACGCCCTGCCTGGGGATCGTCGCGAAACTGTTCGAGGACCGCGTTCAGCTCGAAGATCTCTTCGAGCAACTCAGGGGGCGTGGGGCGCGCGGTCCCAGTCTCCGCGAGACCCTCACGGCGCAACACGTACTCGGCGCGGGCCACCGGATCGCGCAGCACGCGGTAGGCGTCGTTGAGAACGGCGGAGGCCTCCAGGGAATAACGTTGCTCGCGGGGCGTCGCCTGCGAGTGCCTGTCGGGATGCAGCTTGCGGCTCAGCGTGTAAAAGCGTTGCCGGAGATCCTCGGGATCCAGGTTCAACCTCGGCTGGAGGCCGAAGAAGCGGAAGTAGTCGGTGGTGGGCGGCTGAATGCGGTTGCAGTACTCGCAGAAGACGGACTGCGACACAGGATGGCCGCAGTGCCAGCACCGCTCGGGTTGATTCATCAGGCCCTGAAGGAAGTGCCGCAGCTACAGGTCTGCCGGGCGTTGGGATTCTCGAAGACGAAGCCGGAATGCATGAGCGATTCGCGATAATCCAGCGTCATGCCGTCCAGATAGAGCATGCTTTTGGGATCCACGAAGATGCGGACACCGTCGAATTCGAAGACATGATCTTTGGGCCGCTCGCGGGCTTCGAAGCGGAACAGATAGCTCAGACCGGAGCAGCCGCCTCCCTGCACGCCCAGGCGCAGGCCGCCCTCGGTGACGCCGTGCTTGCGAAAGGCCTCCTTGATCTTCTCCAAAGCCCTGGGAGTGACTTGAATCATCCTGTCAGCCCCTCCTTCCTTCCTCCTGCTTCTGGTGCATCGCGCGCTTGCGTTTGTAATCTTCGATCGCCGCTTTGATGGCGTCTTCGGCCAGCACGGAACAATGGATCTTGACCGGCGGCAGACTCAGCTCGTTGACGATGTCGGTGTTGCGGATCTGGAGGGCCTCCTCCACGGTGCGGCCCTTCAGCCACTCGGTGGCCAGAGAAGAGGCGGCAATGGCGCTGCCGCAACCGAAGGTCTTGAACCTGGCGTCCACGATCACGCCGTTGCGCTCATCCACTTTGATCTGGAGTTTCATGACATCGCCGCATTCCGGAGCGCCGACCATCCCGGTACCCACGTTGGGGTCGCTCTTATCGAGCGATCCCACGTTGCGGGGGTTGGCATAATGATCCAACAGCTTATCGGAATACATCCAGGGCCTCCTAATCCCGCTGCCACTCGACTTTCTTGAGATCCACGCCTTCCTTAGCCATTTCGTAAAGCGGCGACAGCTCGCGCAAACGCCGCACGGACTCGATCACCCGATCGGCCACGTAGTCTATCTCCTCGGCGGTGTTGAAGCGCCCCAAGCCGAAGCGGATGGAAGTGTGGGCCAGGTCGTCGCCGACGCCCAGGGCTTTCAGTACGTAGCTCGGCTCCAGGGTGGCGGAGGTGCAGGCCGAGCCGCTGGAGAGCGCCACGTCCGGCATGGCCATCATCAAGGATTCGCCCTCTACGTAAGCGAAGCTCATGTTCAGATTGTTCGGGAGGCGGTGCTCGAGGCTGCCGTTGACGTAGACCTCGTCGAGCTCGGCCAGAAGGCGGTCTTTCAGGCGGTCGCGCAGTCGGGCCAGACGCTGCGCCTCCTCGGCCATTTCGCGCATGCAGATGGCGCAGGCTTCGCCGAAGCCCACGATGCCCGGCACATTCAGGGTGCCCGAGCGCATGCCGCGCTCGTGCCCGCCGCCATCCATCTGCGCCGCCAGTTGCACGCGCGGATTCTTGCGGCGGACATAGAGCGCGCCCACGCCCTTGGGACCGTACATCTTATGGGCGCTGAGCGACATCAGGTCAATGCAATCCTCTTCGACGTTGACGGGGACCTTGCCGACGGCCTGCGTGGCGTCGGTGTGAAACAGCACCCCGTGTTCGCGGGCGATCTGGCCGATCTGACGGATGGGCTGAATGACGCCGATTTCGTTGTTGGCGTACATGACGCTGATGAGGATGGTGCGGTCGGTGATGGCCCGCCGCAGTTGATCGAGCTCGATGAGGCCGTCGCGCCGCACCGGCAGATAGGTGACGCGCCGCCCCTGCTTTTCCAGGCGCTTGCAGGCGTCCAGCACCGCCTTGTGCTCGGTGGCCACGGTGATGATGTGGTCGCCGCGTTCGGCGTACATCTCGGCGACGCCTTTGATGGCCAGGTTGTCGGACTCGGTGGCGCCGCTGGTGAAAACGATCTCTTTGGGGGAAGCGCCGATGAGTTCGGCGACTTGCCGGCGCGCTCGCTCGACCGCCTGTTCGGCCTCCCAACCGTAGGCGTGATTGCGGCTGGAGGCGTTGCCGAACTTGTCGGTGAAGTAAGGCAGCATGGCCTCCAGAACCCGCGGATCCACGGGCGTTGTGGCGTGATTATCCAGATAGATGGGCTTTTTCATCGGGACTCCTTGGGCGCGCGACGATGGGTGTGACGGCGGTTGCGCGCGGGTGCGGCCGAGAGGTTGCGAATCTGGACCCATTGATCTTCGGGCGCCTCGCGGAGCTCTGTGATCATGATGCCGCCCAGCAGCCGCAAGATACCTTCGTGAACGCGCCGCAGAGGGCCTCGCAGGGTGCAGCGAGACGACCGCGTGCAGCGGCCGCGTTTGTCGAAACAAGGCGCTAAGATCACAGGCCCGTCAATCGCCAGGATGACATCCAGGGCGCTGATGCCGCTGGGATCACGGGCCAGACGGTAGCCGCCTCTGGCGCCGTAGACCGGCTCGAGCAGACCCTTGCGGGCCAGCCGTTGTAAGACCTTGGAGAGCAAGGGCAGCGGCAAGCCGTACCGGGCGGCAATCTGCCTGGCGCTGGCGCCGGCGCTGGTGTCGCTCATCGCCAGGTGACGCAGGGCGATCAACCCGTAGTCGGCCTTCTTGCTGAGCTTGAGCATCTCGGACCGAAGCAGTCCAATATCAGGCTACCCAATTGACCGCGCCCCGTCAAGCGCCCCGCTCGGGCGCGCGCGGCATGCGGTCGCAGCGCGCCGAAGCCGGCGGTCTCGGAACCCTCACGGGTTCCTGCTATGACGTCACAAACGTTGCGCCCCGCAGAACGGGCGGCACAGAGGCTGCTGAGCCGGCCGGATGGCGGTGAGGCGGCGCAGCGTCGCGATCGAATGCCGTTCACACCGGCGGTGATCCCTCCCCGCTGCCCTGCGGGCGGTAGTCGGCGGGCAACTCGGGCGCCGCCAGGCGGAAGCTTCCCGGCGCGCGCTGAGGGAAAAACGGCTCCGCTCGGCTGCCAGGAACCCATGGCCGTCTGTGGATCAAGTCCGGGCGCTGAAGTGGGCTAAAGCATACCGACGTCGAAATGTTTTGGACTGACACTGAAGGCATGGCCGTGGGCAGAAGACCTCGCGCGCGCCAGGCAAGCCTCTGGGTCGAGGCGCAGCGGCCCAGGGACACGTGCACCCCTTCTACCACAAGCTCAACCAGACCCTGGAGGAGGCCGGCTTCGACCGCCTCGCCGAGCGGCTGTGCGCCAACTACTACGATCCGCGTCTGGGGCAACCCTCCCTGCCGCCGGGCGTATACTTCCCTTGCTTCCTGATCGGCTACTTCGAGGGTCTGGATTCGGAGCGGGCCATCGCCTACCGGGTGGGGGATTCCCTCAGCCTGCGGCAGTTTCTGGGGTGGAGCCGGGTACATTGTGCGGCGCGACACGGGCCAGAGCTACGACGGGCACCTGAGGCGGCTGATGGCCTCCGAAGAGCGTCCCCAGCCCACGGCGGCTCAGCGGCGCCGCTGGGGCCGGCGACGGCAGAACGCGGTCTCCAACCGCGAGTGGGTGAACCCGCACGACCCGCAAGCGCGCATCAGCAGGATGAAGGACGGGCGCACGCGCCTGGCCTAACAAGGCCGAGCAGGCCGTGGATTTGGAGATCGGAGCGGTGGTGGCGGTGACGGTCGCAGAGGCGGATGGCCGACCGACCAAGTGAGCGCTCCACTTAGCGGCGGGCTTGCGCCTGTGCCAGATCATGCGCGATCTGCTGGGATTGGCCCTGCGCCCGGTCGCGCCCCAATCCTGCCGATTCTCCGTTTGTGGTGGCTGCGGGTCGGCCGAAGCACGAGAGGGTCGCAACCGACCGGCTCTCGCCCCTTTGCCTCGCCATACTTCCGGGTGGCTTTCCAAGCCATCGGCGCCGGTTGGCCAAGCGCCAACGTTGAAGCACAAAACGTGAGCGACCCGTGCTTGAACCCGCAGACAAATCCCCGACCCGGGTGCGAAACGGACAGCGGCGGCGTGTAATTCTCCTGTAGAGGCTGCCATTCAAGCCTCGGGAGGAGGCCTGTGCGGGTCAACGTCTGGTTCACTTCCGATTTCCATCTCGGCCACCGTAACATCATCCGCTACTGCAACCGGCCGTTCAAAAGCACCGGCGAAATGGATGCGGCCATCCTGGACCGGCTGAACACGGCCGTCCAAGAAGGCGATCATCTTTGCTTCCTGGGTGATTTCTCACTGGCCTCGGCAAGCGTGGTGGAAAGTTACCTGCGGCGGACCCGCTGCCGGAAGATCTTCTTCGTGCGCGGCAACCATGACAAAGGCGCCGCCCATCTGGCCGATCGGTTCCGTTGCTTCACCGACCTGCTTACGATCAACGCCGGCGGGCAAGTCATCGTGCTATGCCACTATGCGATGCGCACCTGGTACCGCTCGCATCGCGGCGCCTGGCAATTGTACGGACACTCGCACGGCACTCTGCCGGAAGACCCCCGTCTTCTCTCGATGGACGTGGGCGTGGATACCCATGATTACCGGCCCTGGCACCTGGACGAAATCGTACGCCGCATGAGGCGCAAGATCGCCGAGATGCCGCCGGCACCTGAGGCCGCGGCATTGCTCGACTGCTGAGGTGCGGGGAGTGCCGGGCGCAGGCTCCGGCTCGCAGTTCTCGCCAGGAGGTCGGCACAGCCTTCTCGAGGCGAAAAACGGGGCAAAATGGCAGCCCGTGGCAGGTTGGCCCCGAGCCAGGTCCGCCCGTGGCGGCTCGCAGAGGCCCACCGGAGGCTCACATCGCTCGTAAACGCTCGGGTCCTCGCGGACGGCGTCTGTAGACCCATTACGGCCCCGAGTCCGCGACCAGATCCTCTGGCACTCGGGGGCGGGTGCGGCGCGGAGGCAGGCGGCGAAGCGGCGCGGGAAGCTGGCGCACCGTGGCAAGCCGAGGCCCGCAATCGGAAAGCCTCGCTAGCGCCGCTCGGGAGCGTAGAGCTTGCCGATCGCCGCGAGCCGCGCAGTCCAGTGTCCTTCCTCCAATCCCTGCTCGCGACCCAACACGGTCCCTCGGCTCCTCACGCCAGCGCCGAGGCACGGCGCCTCGGGTCGAGCCGCCGACGCTCGAGCAGGCGGCTGCGCCAGCGTTTCGCTGGGAGGCGCGCCTCCAGCGGTGAAGCAGAGAGCCGTAATGCCATAGTCACCGGCAATTCGGAGCAGCTCCTGGACGGTTGACTCGAAAGGACAATCTTTCTCTACATACTCTTCGCGCCAGCGTTGAATTTCTTCGCAAAACCGTTCGTAGCAGTGCTTTTGGGCGAGGAACTCAACTACCGTCTGACGCCGTTGGATCAGGCAACGAATCAACTCCTGAACGTGGGATCCTATACCCGGTTGTTGTGCATTCATCTTTCGGCGCCAATCTTCCTGCTCTTTGATATTGCCCGGCCGAGGCTAACCGGCAGGGCCTAAACCTCCATGGGCGGCGGCGCGGCGTGTCCGCCTAAGGCATTCTGGACTTCCCGCATTCCGGCATCCGCAGACTCTAAACCGATCCTCAAGCACCACAGCACCTGATCGGTGGTGACGCTCCCATCTCGGAAGGGCAAGGCGATGCGGAACCGAATCTCGCCATCTTGCGGGTCTCTCTCAAAATTTCCGAGCAACATGCGGTAGTTTTCGCGGAGCAGGATCTCACATACCCTCGCCACCTGGTCGGAGGTGTGTCCGGCCGTTGTGTGAACTCTGAAGAGCGGCGGCGCGCCGGCCACCAGTTGCGCAAGGCCGAGATCGCCGACTTGCAAAGGCACGAAAAGGAACAACAAGGTCTGCCTACCGGTATCGTGACGGACCACGGCCATGTAATGGCGAGGGGTCGCAAACCCTGAGACGACCGTGCGCTCGTCCGCCCGCAAATATTTCCACCCCTGCTGCTTCATCGCCTTTTCCACTGTGTCCATCGGGTCCTTTTTCCACCACATGCGAGTACCCCCGGTGCGAGCGCCCGTAAAACGGGCAATTCCGCTCAGCGATCACTTGTTCAAACGATCTGTCGGGCTATTTGTTGTAGGGAACTGGTCAAGTGAGATCCTATTGGGTTCAGGGCAGCCGACCGGCGCGATTCGGGGGGCCTCGACGACACCCTCACCGATCTGCGCCGCCGAGAGGGAGTTGAACAGCTCGAATCCGATAGGGCTTTTGCGGTTGAGCTCCTGCGGAGGCGCCGGTGATGCCGTGTTGACGGGCAGCCGCAGGAAGCTTCCCAGCTTGTACCGCAGCGTCGGTACTTGTTCCGAGACCGCCTGTATTTGCGGCGTCTCGCGACTGGCATCGCGTTCCATGATCTATCCTCCTTGGGCAGAGCCTAACCCATCGTCCCCAAACGAATTCGCGCTGCCGCCCGCAGGCGCGTCCGCCCTTCCCGCAGTCTATACAACTCCGTGATGCGTTGCAATAGGATTTTCTGAACCTCATCCCAGGCAATGGCGCACTCCACGATCCGCAGGCGCCCGGCCTCCGGCTCCAACCGGAGCACCGGGATCTGGCCAGGGCGCGCGCGCATGCGCCACCACGCCAAGGGGGTTTCTACCCACCGTTCGAAGGCCGCCGCCACCCGGCGACTATCCCGGGGCGGGGCGCTCTGCTCGACCACCCAGCGCGCGAGTGTCTGTTCGTCATATTCCAGAAGCAGGTAATCCTCGATGAGGGCTTGCTCGCGGAGTCTGGAGAGCCTGAGCCGCGCGATTTGACAGAGATCATCCTCGGTCAAAGAACGGAACAATACAATATGGGAGATCCGACTGAGCAATTCGGGAGCAAAGCCTTCGCGACGAAGCACATCGCGAATCACGGGCTCAGAAAACTCGGGGGCCGAATCCGCGGAGGCAGACACCGCGGGAGCAAAGCCGATCCTGGCGTCCTCTTTCCACAGGTCTTGAGCGGCGTTGGCAGTGAGGATAAAGTACATGCCGCGGAAGGAAACCACCCGGCCGCGGCCGTCCTGTGCTAAGCCCTCTTCCAGTACGCGCAGCAGAATGTTGCGCGCCTCGGGACAGGCTTTGTCGAACTCCTCGATGAGCACAACCGAGACCGGGTGCTCGCGGGCATGGCGTGTCAGCAATCCTCCCTGCTCCCAGCCCACGTAAGGGGGCGCCGGCCCGAGCAGACGGAAGCGCGCATGCTCGCCGCTTTGCGGACCACTGAACTCGGTCATGTCCAGCACCAGCAAACTGTCTCGTCCGGGGAAAAGGATCTCGGAGAACACCTGGGCCATGTAGCTCTTGCCTACTCCCGGTGGACCGAGAAACAAGATGACCGCCCGCGGCCCCCTGCGCTCCCCCTGCCCATACCGGAATCTGGCTGTGACGACGGCGTTGGCCAGCATCTCAGCCGCACGGTCCTGACCGATCACCTCCTCTTTCAGCAGGGCAGCCACGTCCACACCGGCAAACTCTTCGATCCCCTTCCTTTTCAAGACCTCGCGAACGTCATTCGCCCGGACTTCGGAAGTTGCTTGCGAGTCGAAGGCTTCCGGAGGGCGGCGTCTGCTGACCCACACGCCCACTTCATCGAGCAGGTCAATGGCCTTGGAGGGAAAACTGCGATTGGGCTGGTGCCACCGAGCCAATTCGTAGATGGCCTCTAGCGCCTCGCTGGTGAATTTGATCCCGTAGTAGGCTTCGAAGTCCCGTGAAACGCCGTGAAGAATCCCGAGCATGGTGTTGCGGTCCGGTTCCGGGACCGAAAGCTCGGTGAAACGCCTTTCCAAGGCCGAATCGCCCTGGATGTAACGCGAGTACTCGTCCCAGGTCGTGGCCCCAATGAGTCGAACTCGGTCGTCCACCATCAGCGGCTTGAGAGCATTGGCGAGGGTCATGGCCTCACCGCCCATGTGCACTCCGACGATCGTATGCAGTTCGTCAATGAAAAGGATGATTTGGTCCGGGTGTTGTCGCAGGACGTCGGTCAGCTCCGCCCAGCGCTCGGCCTGCGAGCCCGCTAAGTGGGTGCCTCGCGTGAACAACACCAGGTCCAGCTCGAAAACCTGGCAGCCGGCCAACTGCGGGATCTCCCCCTGCGCAATTTTCAGGGCCAGATGTTCCACTAGCTTCGTCTTTCCGGCGCCGGCCGGACCGGTCAGCACGACGCTCCGGTTGTTCATGCGCAGCAGGCAATCGGTCAGCCGCTCGCAAAGGTCCTTCACGCCGATCGCCGGCGTCAAACGACCTTGAGCGGCCAATTCCGTCAGGTTGCGCCGGCAGTATTTCTTCAACACCCGAACCGCCCCGTCAGGCAGGGGCTGGTAAGCCGGTTTGAATGACGGCAGCCGCTCTTTCGCAGCCTTGAGGAATTGCTCAAGGCGTTCCGCAGAGCAATCCCATCTGCTCTCCTTCCACCATTGCTGGAGCGGCCACGCACATTCGCACAAGCCCACCCATAAGTGCACGGGGGTCACTCGGGCATCGGCTGAGGCAGGGTGATCACGCGCCAATCTTCTGGCCCGCACTTGCACAATCTCATTGGCCTCCCGCGAGAGCGGCAAGCTTTCTGTTGGAAGGTCGGCGCCACGCGGCGGTTTGAGTCTTTCAACGGCTTTCCGTGCCTCAGGCGCGGGAATCCGCATTCTCTCTAGGGTTTCTTCGATCAGTCCTGGCTGCTCCTGAGCGAGGCCGGCGAGAACGTGAAGAGGTGTGATCTCACGCGCCTTTTCGGCCCAGGCTTTCGACTTGGCGCTCTGGAGCACCTTCCATGCTTCCTCTGACATCCAACCGGGTGCAGCCATGAGATTGTAATCTTCCACCTCCCGGACGATGCTGTCAAGTTCACACGCCGGGCGCAGCGGTCAGGCGAAGCTAAGCGTGATTCTTCCCAGAGGGAGCTCGTGCGGGCCCGGCAGGGCTGGTCGTTTCGGGCTCAGCAGACGGGAAGGGTGTCGTGGACGGAGTCAGCGCTTGTGGCTCGGGGCGGTGCGATCCCGAAGCGTTGCATCAGGGGAGGATGTCGGCGCGGTCCGCCTCCGACCCGCCGTGATATCGCCGGAGGCCTGGCAGCCCCGTCATTGGGCAGTAGACGGTGACGCAACGCTGGGCCCTCTTTCGCGTCTGTTGCCGAGCGGACTGCCCTTTCGTGGGCCTGGCGCGAAATGCGGGTGTGTCAGCCGGGCCCGGCACGGGCGACGGTCCAGAACGAGGACACGGTGATCAGCAGGTGCACCGCCGAAAGAGCCACCAGGCGCCAGCCCACGCGTGTCAGCGGTTCGCGGAGCCGATCCAGCCGTTTCAGGCTGCGCCATTCTGCGGATGCAAAGGCAGAGGAGAAAGCAGGCGCCAACAGCCAAAGGGGCTCCGAAAGCGCCAGGACCACCCCGCCGGCAAGCTGAGAGACTATCGCCACTAAAAGCGCTCTCGAATCCACAAGCGTGTGCGTCCCGTTCCTCGCTGCCACGCGGCGGGCCAGTCGCTGATGCACAAGGTGAATCGAGCATGCTCCGTGCAGCAGGAACACCAGCCACAGCGCCCAGCCCCAGAAAGGCACGAACCCGAGTGCGAGCTGCACAGCCAGTGGCGCCGCGAGCGCCAGTGCCGCCGCGCTGACGGTCTGAAAGAGGGATGAACGCTGTCGGTTCCCCAACGCGACGACCACAGCAACAAGGGTGAACAGAATGCCGCCGCCCAGCACACCCACTCGCCAGCCAGGGCTCAGGCGCGGCCACAGCCGGACGGCGCTCATGCCGATCAGCAGCGCTTCGCCGGCCACCCAGGCAAGTGCTGTCCGAATTCTGCGAGGATCGCCGCCCCTGCGCGTGACCTCGCGAGCCAGTTCGAGCAACGGCGCCCGGATGGCGAGGCCGGCCAGCAAGAGCAACACGGCAGGCGGCCAGAGCCCTGCCCGCAAGCGTCCCAGCAGAGCCCCTGCCGCGAAGGGAAGCAAGACAAGGCCCCAGGCTCCGTGCTCTCTCGGCAGCATTTGCCGCCATGAGGCACGCGACGGCGCACTCATCGCGTACGCCCCGGCGGGCCAATCAGTCGGCGCCTACGAACCACATCACCCATTGCTTACTCCTCCGCCACCGCGAATCACGCTCTCGACACTTATTCGAGAACGCGCGGCCAACGGCAGACAAGCTGACGAGCCGACATCCGGACTCCTCGTCGAAGCCCTCTGGGGGCCGGAAAAGGCGTTCGCCAACGTCTGGCAGCCATCCGGCACGAAAGCGCGACGCGTCTTGCACCGGCGCGGCGACTTCGCATCCTCGAGCAGGACTGCCTGGTTTGCGAGTCCGGCGGTGCGCAAGCTCGCTATGCTGGTTCCGTGCGGCCGTGTTGTGGCGCGTGCTGTTCATCGTGGAGTCGGCGTGGAGCGGGAGCCCTGCGTGCGCCGCGATCCGGTTGCTTCGAGCCAGGTTCCGCCCGGCGGATCGAAGCCCTGTGAAGCGTCGTCCAGCACCAGCACCCAGTCGTTGCCCACGCCGGGCCTGCCTGGGGGTGCGAATTCGCGTGTGCCGCGGTTGCTGAAGACGCCGATACGGATCGTCTTGCCGGTCCGTGGATCGAACCACCATGCGACAACCCTCGAGCCGCTGATTTTGCCCATCCGCACCCGGAACGGCCTCCCTGTAAAGGTGTAGAAGAATGCGTAGGAATCACCCCTGGTTGCCATGACCCGCTCGTAGCGCTCGCCGTTACTGCCCGCGATGAGGGACTGATCCGGAACTCGCTCCAGATAGGGGCGTGAAAGCATGAGGCGGCGTATCAAGGGAACCTGGTGGGCGCCGGGCGCTTGCAGAGCTTCCTCCCAGGTCTCCCGCACGCCGTAACCCCCTCGGCGAAGGGCCGGCTTGTGCATCTGCATCACGGCGTTGTGACCGTAAGTGTGCCCGCAAGCCCCGGCGAAGACCGCCCAGTAGGCGTAGCGGCGGACATGATTGGCGTCCCAGTAAGGTTGGGTTGGGTCGTGAAGTCCTTGCGGGATGTTCTCGTAGATCGGTTCCCCGTCGAGGGTCGGTTTAAGCGGGCGGCGGCTCAAGTCCTCTTCCACGAAGCGCCAGTTATCTTCGCCCTTCCAGAAAGCGCGTTGTTCCTCGCGAACTTGATCGTAGCGCCGATGGCCGCTCTGGAACATGTTGAAGTCGAGCCACGGCTCCTCGTGAAACCACATCGAAGAAGATGTGCCGCCGAAGGGATGATAGGTAACTAAGTGGTTCGGGTCCTCCTCTTTCAGCAAGCGTCCGATGAGTTTCCAGAGCTCGGTGCAATCCGAGCCCCGACAGTCGCCCCCGTTGATCCAGACGATGTTAGGGCGCTCGCGATAGCGGCGTGTCAGAAAGCGGATATAAGCCGGGGCGTTGGTTTCATTCAACGCCTTACTCTTCGCAAAGGAACACCAGGCGGGCAACATGGCCAGATAGATACCGCGCGCGCCCGCTTCGTCCAGGACGAAATCCAGATGATCCCAGTAATCGTATTCCTGCGGATCGGCGGGGTTATTTCCGGGAGTGACCCTGGGCTGGTCCAGTCGGCCATCCGCGAAGGCCGGCGCGCCGTACAGATTCCTCTCGCGGGATCCCCCGGCGATGACGAGCTGAACCACATTGAACCCTTTTTGTTTTCGATCTTCGAGGTACTGGACGACTTCCTCGCGGGTCAGCCGCTGCAACAACCTCCAGGCCGTGTCAGCCATCCAGAAGAAGGGCGTTCCATCCGCGGTTTGCAGATAGCGCCCGTTCGGGGAAACCGCCAGCCGGTGCTGTGACGCTGAGAGCGCAGGGTCGCCCCATCTGGTTGCGAGGAAAGCAATGACTGCAATGCGAACGAGCATGTTCGATTCTCCGAAAGATTCAGCGCCGCAGCACCGACCGGCTGGTGTTAGCTGCCGAAAACTGCGCGGTGTTCGTGCTCATCTCTTCTCATGGAATCACAACGGGCGCACGGTTGGGCACAAGGCGTCGGATCGGGGACGCAATCATCGCGGCGCCGGATCCGGTCATGGACGGAGATGGTAGCTTGCGCCCGCGACGGTCGGGAACTCGATCACGCCGCCGTCTTCCCGCGCCGCCACCGCGGGACCTGCGGGCGCAGTGGTCACGGTGACGGACGCTCCGGGCCAGGGATTGACCACACGGGCGACGGCGCCTTTCTCGCTGAGGATCTCCACATCGTGCACGCGCTTGCCGTCCCAGGCCGCGCTCACCAGGAAGGCGCCTGCGGCTCGCAGGTGGCGGAAACGCGCACGTCCCAGCTTCAGCGTGTTGGGGAACAGACGGATGACGCCGGCGTAGCTCTGGAGCAAACATTCGTTGAGCACCGCAGGCAAAGAGAGATTCTCGGTCCAGATGCCCATGCGCATCATGAAATCGAAGTCCGTGGTGTCGCGGTAGCGGCCGCCGATCTGGCGCACGCGGTCTTGCGCCACGCCATTGGGGAGCAGACAGTAGGCCACCTCACGCTTGAACCACTCCAGATCCAGCATTCCCAGGCGCGCGCGAATCAGCGGTTGGAAGACCAGATCGTTGCCGCCTTCCAGGCGCACCGTGCGTGCGGTCCGCCGGGCGATCTCCAGTTGCTCCCGGCCGATGTCCAGGCCCACCTGTTCGCCGGGGAACACCGGCGCCAGAGTGACCGGGACGTTGTAGACATATTCGAGCGGCGCATCCACGACGTCCAGCCACACTTCGCCGAACGGTCCTTTGCCCTGGGGATAGGGCGCCAGCTGCGCCTCGATTTCAAGCCACCTCTTGCGTTCCGCGGAGTCGGTGGCGAGGATGCGCGCGGCCTCCGCGGCGGCTTTGAAAAGGAAGCGCGCCAGGGCCAGGTCCATGATGCAATCCCGGTTGAGCCGGAAATCCACTGTGAAGCCCCAGTTTTCAGGCGAGACGGTTGGGATGATGTGGTAGCGTCCGTCGTCGCCCTTCGTGACATAGGCGGCCAGAAAGCGCGCCGCCGCGCGCAGCATGGGATAGACGCGCCGCAGGAAGTTCTCATCCAGCGTGTAGAGATAGTGCCACCAGAGACTCTGAACCGTCCAGGGCGTTTCGCAGACCTCGTAGCCCCAGGGCGGCACAGGATAGGCGATGGTCCGGCTGGGCACCGGGTAAGCCGAGTGGGGGAAGAAAGCGCCCGGCAAGGAGAACTTCTCCCGCGCGAAGGCTTCCGCGATGGGCAGCAGGTTCTCGCATAACTCGACATAGGGCAGGTGCTGCTCGACGTGGTTCGAGGAAAAGACGCCCCAGAAGACTTGCTGCGTGTTGTAGTTCATGTGGTAGTCGCCGTGCCACGCAGTGCCGATGCGGCCGCTGGTCCAATTGCCGAACAGTCCGGGGGCGACCTTTCCTTCTCGCAGGCAGCAGGCCAACCAATACTGGTTGTGATACCAAATGCGTTCCAGCTCGCGGTCGGCGAACTCGACTGCGGAGCGAGACCAAAAATCGCGCCACCACCGGCCTGAGTCGCGCCGCAACTCGGCGACGGGGATGGCCGCCAGCCGCGCCGCCTCACGCGGGGCATGCGCGACGTTATCCGGCGTGTCGCGAGTCGTGAACAGCGTCACATCGAGCCGGAAAGGTTGCGGCGCCTGGGACGCGAGAAACACGCGCGGCGGACCGGCGCCTGGAGCTTCGACGCGCCACGCGCCCGAGAGGCGGCCGCAGAGCGCAAAACTGCGATCGTTTTCCGAGGGCGGCGGGTCGGGAACGGCATTTGCGGGCGCGATCGCAGGGAACCGCTGATAGCAGTCGAATTCGGCAAAGCCGTCTCCGTGGCGTGCGTTCAACTCCGGCGCCGGCAATTGCGCTTCGCGATCCACATTGGGGTAGTAGGCCACCGACAGGAAAGGCGCCGGCTCGCCGGTCGAAACCGAGATGTGGCCTGTGCGCTGATTGACGAAACAGAGGACGCGGAAACGGCGGGTCTTGCCTCGCAAATCGTCATGCGTCAGCTCGATGGTCAGCGTGCCGTCGGAAATGTCCAGGACCTGCCGGACCAGGCGGACCATCCGGGAATCCCAATGAATCCAAACGATGCCGCAGGGCCACGGGCGCGGCCACGGTTTGGCGTAAGAAGATCGGACTTTATTGGTGTACTCGCGGAAGAAGTCAATCGAGGTCTCCAGGTGCAGCATGTCGGGCCGTCCGCGACGCCTGGCTTCTTCGCCGGCTCGCCGCCATAACTCGAGCAGGTCGCGGAAGTGCAGCACGTGCTGATAGTGATCCTCGCTGACCCGGATGTCCCAGGAATCCTCTTTGCCGATGTGGAGTCCCAGTGCGTCCGGCCGCAGGGTGACGCAAACGCCGATATCGCCGTTGCCCAGCAACATGCCCTCGAAGAAGTTGGGCGTGGGCAGCTCGCGCAAGATACGGTGTCGGCGCGCGATCCGCACGGCATCGAGAGTCTCGGTGGAGCCTTGCGGCGCGACGCCCGCCAGTGCAGCGGCGCCTAAGAATCCTCGGCGTGTCGTTTGCATGAGGTTGCTCCTGTCAACGGCGATCCAATGCCCAGCACTCCTCGAGGGTGAATTCGGGAACCGCCCCGGCGCGCGCCGCCACCAGCGCGCCTACGCGGTTGGCGAAATCGGCGATGCGCTCGGGCGGCCATCCGGCGCCGAGGCCGTGAAGAAAAGCAGCGGCGAAGGCATCCCCGGAACCTACGGTGTCCACCACGCGGACCCGGTATCCGGGCGATTCGGTCCAGGCGCCACGCACCCATAACGCGCAGCCCTCGGCTCCGCGCGTGATGGCTACGGCCTGCCATCCGAACTCGTCGGCGAACTGCGCAGCGAAATCGCGAAGGGGACGGCAAGGCCTGCCGAGCATCTGCTGAATCTGCTGCGCCTCTTCCTGGTTCAGCTTGACAACCTGCGCGAGACGCAGCAGTTGCAGGACCAGCTCGGGCGTGTAATTGCGCTTGCGGAGGTTAACGTCATAGAAGCGACGCGCGCCCTCCAGCGCCTGGATCAAGCGCTGCGTGAGACGGCGCGCCTGAGGATGCATCTGGTGCAAAGTGCCGAAACAAAGCCAGTCCGGACGCCAGGCCGCCAGCTCATCCAGCTCTTGCTCGGTCAGCTCGGCGAAGTCATAAGCCGCGGGCCGATGGATCGTGAAGTCCGGTTGTCCGGCGTCATCGAGCTGGACCGTGACGATGCCGGTGGCCTGATCCGGGACGCGGCGCACGAAACGCGCGGACAAATCCAGTTGGCCCATGCGGTCGAGCGCCCGGCGACCGCGTTCGTCCTCGCCCACCGCACTGAGGAAGAACACCTCGTGGCCCAATCGCCGCGCATGGGCCGCCAGGTTGAAGACCGCGCCGCCCAGGTGCTCTGACTCGGAAAATACGTCCCAAAGGATCTCGCCGACGGCTACGATTCGCATGCTCGCCCTGCCAGCCCTCCATCATAGCCGCAGGGAGCGGGGCGAGGGATGTCATCGGCCCGTACTCAGGCCAAGCCGCGCAGCAGGCGTGCGGGAAGCGTCACAATGGCCCACAGCAGTTGCAGCACGCCGCCTACGGCGATGCCCACGATGCGAAAGGGCAGCAACAACAACCAGACCAGCGGGTAGAGGATCAACGCCGCCAGCGCGAGCGGCCAGCACAGCACCAGCAGGATCAGCCAGAGGACGAAAGTCAGCATGGGCCCTCTCTTGTTCCTACGCGCCCGCCAGCGGTGAAGTTCCTCTGATTCGCGGTCTTATTTCACTCCGAGTTCCGCCAGCAGGCGGTCGGCCCCGTAAACTTTCCGCAGCGCCTCCACAATTCCCTGCGCAGCCACATGCACCGAACGGGCTTGCTCTTCGGTGTAGACGAAGCGGTTGGGCAGGCTCTCGATGTTGCCGTCGAAAAGGATGCCCACGATCTCGCCGCGCGTGTTGACGGTAGGGCTGCCGGAGTTGCCGCCGTGCGTGTCCGCGGTAGTGACGAAATTGAAAGGCGTTTTGAGATTCAATTTCGAGCGAGCCTCGATCCAGCGCTTCGGCAGCCTGTAAGGCGGCTTGCCCGTGGCGCGACGATAAAGGCCTTCGAAGGTGGTAGCGTAGGGCACTTTCTGTCCGGCTCGGTTGCGGTAGCCTTTGACCGCGCCGTAGGAGAGGCGCAGCGTGAAGGTGGCGTCGGGGTAGGCCTCCTGACCGAACACCGCAAAGCGGGCCTGGGCGATCTTGGCGGCGCTGGAGTTCAGCACGGCCTCGACCTCATCCTCGTACCGCTTGCGCAGGGCGCGCGCCGGCTCATCCAGCAGGCGGGCCAGACGGATCATGCCGTCGTCGGAAGAACGCACGAGCGCGGCGTCGGCCGCCAGGCGCTTGCGTTCGGCCACGTCCTTCAAACGGCTCGAGCCGACGTAGTGTTCGGCAGCCGCCCGAGGGGTGCGTCCGTCGAGGAGTTTCTTGACCAGAGAATCCTGCGCGCCCAACTCCTGCTCCAGAAATTGGAAGAAATCCGTCAGCACAGCGACTTCCATGGAGTCGGTGATCGGGGCCGGCGAATAGAGCTGGCGTTCCAGCGTGGGCAGCGCTGAATCGCGGTACTCCCGCAGGCGCTGATCATTGGGCTTCTGACGCTCTTCGGCCAGCCGCAGCACGTCGCGGGCGATGCGCAGCAGGTCGGAGCCGCGATGAGGGTTGGCTTCCAGCAGCCAGTAGCGCTTGTAGAAATCGCGGTACTTCTCGTAGGCCGCCGCCACGGCGCTCCAGGCGTCGGCGTAAAGCTTGCGCTTTTCGGGATCGGCTTCCACGGCGGCGCGCAGTTTGGCTTCTTCGGCGCGCTTGAGGGCCATCAGCTTGGGATCGCGCAGCCCATCGAGAAAGCCGGTGAAAGCTTTGTAGCTGTTCTGCTGCGAGAACAGGTTGTCGTGCGCCACGCGCTCGTTCTCGGCGCTTTGCGCGCTGTAGGCTTCCAGGGCGCGAATCAGCGACGCAAGTCGGCGGTGGATCAGCGGGTAGGAGTGATCACGGAAGAATTCGAGCTGGGCCACGGTCATCAGACGGCCTGTAGTGCCCGGATTGCCGGAAACGAACGTTAGTTCGCCTTCGTTGACGCCCTCGCGGCTCCAGGGTAAGTAGTGGGGCGTTTGCGCGGGCTTGCCGTTCTCGTACAGCCGGAAGAAAGCGATGTCCAGGCAGTAACGCGGGTATGTGAAGTTGTCCGGATCGCCGCCGAAAAAGCCGATGTCGGATTCCGGTGCGAACACCAGCCGCACATCGGTGTATCTCTTGTACTCATAGAGGTGGTAACGACCTCCGGAGTACAGATTCACCACCTCGCATTTGTTTCCCGTAGCCGCACCGCACTCTTTCTCGATGCGTGCGATTTCGGCCAAACGCTCGCGCAGCGCTTGAGCCTCGGGAGTATCGGGCTTCACGACCCCGGTGACGCGCGCCGTCACATCCTGGATGCGCACGAGCTGGTTGGCCTCCATGTCGGGGCAGGGTTTCTCGTCGGCCTGAGATGGAGCCCAGAAGCCGTCCGCGACGTAGTTGTTCTGGGGCGTGCTCAGTTTCTGAAGGCAGTCCAGCGCCACGTGGTGATTGGTGAAGACCAGGCCGTTCGGCGAGACGAACGAACCGGAGGCGCCCACACGCAACGAGGCCAGACGCAGGCGCTCCAGGAATTGGTCGGTGACCTGGAAGCCGTATTTTGCGGCTACGCGCTGCTTGGGGAAGGCCTCGAACAACCAGATGCCCTCGTCGGCGGGGCCGGGCAGCGCGAAGAGTAGCGCCGACAGGATTAGAGTACGGAGGCAACGAGCGTAAACTCTCATGCTCCCTATTTTGACGGATGCCGGGGTGCTGTGGCGTGCGGGAAGCGCACCGTACGGCGGCGGTCACCCTCAGGGCTGTCATTCAGGAGTGCGTCCTGCCGCTGCAACCGGTCCCGGGCGGCAAAGCTTTCGCCGCTCGACTTGACCGGCTCGCTTTCTGCGTGCGGAGTTACCCCGACGCAGCGAGCTCACAGCAGCGATGCCGGAGCACGGAAGGCCGATTCAATAAGACTTCAGACCGTGCCCAAGTAAGAGTCTGCTGCCTGAGGAAAGCATAAGCGCGTCCCTCGCGAGGCGGGACCAGCCCCGTTGGTGCATCTTGGGGGCGGGGTTCTCGACGGCTGAGGATCGGGGGGCCGGACAGGCGGACCGGCCCCACGTCGCAATGTTTCAAAATCGCAGGCGCATCCCGAGCTGGATGTTCCGCGAGAAGTTCAACTGCTGAACGGGAAGAATCCCGAACTGCGCGTCGGAGGGGTTGGTGGAAGGGGGATCGCCGCGCAGCGGGGTGTTCGTGGCGTTGAAGGCCTCGCCGCGAAACTCAAGCTCGTAGCGCTCGCGGAAGGGGAAGCGCTTGGAGAGCATGAGATCCAACTGCGGCGCCGTGTGGCTTCGAATCTGATGGAAGCGCGCCGGAAGTTGAACGAGCTCGAAAGGCAGCAGTTGGCGATAGCAATTGCGATCACGGTTGAACCAGTTGGTTTCGGTTCGCTTGACCGCCAGCGGATCGCCGCAAAGGAATTCCCACCCGGTCCAGGCCGCCAACGGCACGCCCGTCTGGTAAATCAGATTCGCGTTAGCGCGCCAGCCTCCGAGCACGGCCTGCCCCAGGCTGCCCATGTTGTTCAGAAAAGCGCGTCCTTTTCCGAAGGGCAAATCCCAGATGCCCGCGAAGGCCAGGTTGTGCGAGCGGTCCTCGGCGGCTACCTGGTTGATGAAGGGCATCCACTCGAAGGTGAAGTTTTGCCGCAACGCATTCTCCATCATTTTCGACCAGGTGTAGGCCAGAACCCAGGTGATTGCCCCGGCGCGGGAAGTTTGCGCCATCATGCGCTTTTCGTACCGCACCTGGAGCCCGTGGTACCAGACGCGGCCCCAGGGTTGACCGGTGGAAACGCCGGTAAACTGCGGAATGCGCCGCAGCAGATGCCGGCGCGAGATGACGTTGGAGGCGCCCAGCGTGGTGTTGGTCGGGGCAATACCGAACCAGGGGTTCGGCAAGGTCTGCTGGAAGTACATGGGATTGTTCAGCGCGATATCCCAGTGCTCTTTGGAGGCGTCCGAAAGCTGAATCGTGCGTGGTTCTTTATTGGTCAAGCTGCCCACATAAGAAGCCTCCAGGACCATGTTCCAGGGCAGCTCCCGCTCCAGGGTATAGGACCACTGGAAGGTGCGGGGAATGGGACGCTTGCGGGGCGGATAACTGACGCTCGTGCCAACGTTCGTCAGCAGGCCTCCCTTGCTGCCCAGCGGTGGAATCAACCCATCGGGGAAGGGGTCTTCCAAAGAATAGGGGCCGGTAAGTCCTGCGCGGTGCGTTCGGCCTCCGTCTACGGTGGCGATATAGCTGGTGGTCTGGCTGAAGCCGGTGGTGATGATGCTTTCAGCCGCACGACGATGGAAGATGCCGAAACCGCCGCGCATGACGGTCTTGGAAGCAAAATTGTAGGCAAAGCCAAACCGCGGCTGAATATTCGAGTAGTCGAAAGCGAAGATCCGCCGCGGCTGGTCGCCGACGCCTGCGTAGAGCAGGCCGCCGCGGATGGCATCCGGGGGCGCCGGATAATTGGGCGTGGTGGCGTGGAAGCGACGCCAGTTGGCCAGGGCCCGATCGCTGATCGGACTTACGGTATTGAAAGCGAAGCCGCTCACCAGCCTGTTGTGGATTTCGTAAAACGGGAACTGGATGTCGTACCGCAGGCCGAGATTCAGGGTGATGCGGCTGGAGAGCCTCCAGTCGTCCTGGACGAACCACGCCACGTACGGCTCCCGCCGCAGCGTGCTGTCGTTGAAAGGCATGCTGCCACTGCCCATGTAACCAAGCAGCAGGTCGGCGACACTGGAGCCATCGAGCGGCGTGGGCCGCCGGCGCCCATAGTGTTCCTGGCTCCAGGTGGTGCCGAAGCTCCATGAGCCGCCGGCATTGCCCGAAGCACGCGTGTGGTGGATCAATTGGGCCCACTCGAAGCCGTATTTCATGCTGTGGCGTGCGATGGTCTGCGCCACGTTCGCCTGGAAATTCACCTGCTGGCGGGAACTCTCGTTCACAAACTGGCTCCCCATGATCGTGGAATAACCGCTGAGGGCGACCTGCGGCGGAGCTTTGGTCGGGTATGTGGGCACCAGCGGAATGTTCTTGATGCCGAGTTTATCCCAGGTGAACTTGGGGTCGGACACGTTAGGGAAATTTTGAATGAAGCGATTCACGCTCGCCTGCACGTGCAGGATTTGTGTTGGGGAAATCAAGTGGTCGTAGGACACGACGGCCCCGGTGTTCCGCCGCACCGTACCCGGCATGTTGCCCTGCTCGGCGGGCGGATAAAAGCCGTTCTGGTTGCGGTACTCGCTGCCGTCCTGGAAGGTGAACAGGACGTAGAGGCGATCTTGCGCGCCTACCATGTGGTCCCAGCGCGCAATCGGCTGCTCGTAGCGATAGCGGCCCAGGTTGTCGGGCCGCAGAAAGTTTTGCGAAAGGCTCTGGGGATTGAAATTGGGCGGTGGATACAAATTCACGATATTCCGGCCCACGGTGCTGATCCGCGTAGGCGGAATGACGTTGCCGGGGAAGGGCTGCCGCTGATAGATGCCGCCGGAGATGCAATTGGTGCCCGGTTCGCCGCAGGCGCGCGAGGTCAACGGATCGAAAATCAGGATCGGACTCCGCTCGCCGGTGGGGATGAAGTTGAAGTTTCCACCGCGGATCTCGACGGGCGGAACCGTCGTCACCGACGGAAAGGGTGTGCGCTCCCGCCACCCCTCGAAGCTAACGAAGATGAAATCTTTGTCCCGGCGAATCGGACCGCCCAGGACGCCGCCGAACTGATGCTGATTCCGGAACCCGCGCGGCTGGCCGCCCGCGTTATTCTGGCGCGTATTGGCGTCCAGGACGCGATTGCGCCAGAAATCGAACAGTGAGCCGTGCCACTCGTTGGTGCCGGATCGCAAGGTGGTATTGACGTGCCCGCCCCCTGAGCGCCCGTACTGCGCATCGTAGGTGTTCACCATAATCTTCATTTCCTGTACGGCCTCGACGTTGGGCGCCAGGTCGAATGTGCCCTGAGTGGAAATCGGAGCCCCGTTCAACAGGAACTGATTGGTGCCCGTACGACCGCCGTTCATCGTGAAGGCCCCGTTGACGTCCCAGGCGCGGGTGCCCGAATAGCCGGTTGAGCCGAAGGTCCGCTGGGTGAACATCACGCCTGGCGAAAGTCGCATCAGCATGTAGGCCTGCCGGCCATTGAGCGGGATTTCCTGGACCTTGATGGGATCGAAAACCAAGCCCCGTGAGGCGGTGGCGGTCTGGATCAACTCCTGCTCACCGAACACAGTAACGGATTCCGTGACCGCGCCCACCTCCATGGTGACAGGCAAGTTGAGCTTCTGGGCCACTTCCAGCACGATTCCTTCGCGCCGCACGGTGGCGAAACCCTGCGCGGTGATCGTCACCGTGTAGCGGCCCGGATCCAGCCCCACCAGGGTGTAAACCCCGACACTGTTGGTGATGGTTTCCCGACTCACGTTGGTGTCTTCCTTAGTCGCCCTCACGGTAGCGTTGGGAATCGCCGCCCCGGAAGGGTCGCGGACTTCGCCCACAATCGTGGCGCGAAACTCCTGCGCCCAGGCTAGAGAAGACACCACAAGCAGCAAGAGCAACGAGATCTTCTTCATCTCCCAACCCCTTGTGGTTTTGTGGTTCTTACCGTCTCCGCTTCAGGCGGTTTCGGCCTCCCCTCGGAGCGCTCAAACCGGCCTCCCCGATCCGAGATACCTGCCTGAAGTCCCGGATCGTCTCAATTTATACTGCACCCCGCTCGGGCTGTCAACATCTGGACGGAAACAACTTCACTAAGGGGTGAAGAGGTCTCGGCCGGCTACCGCCTCCGCACCGAAATTCCCATGCGGATCACTCGGCAGGGCGAATGTCGTGCCCGGAGCAGTGAGCGGGCCCAGGCCTCATCGCGAGGTAATTTGAACTCGCCCGAAGCGCTCGAGCTATCGGAAAGTTTGCGCGGTGCGACGCCCGTCGCCTGTACCCGCCACTCCGGTAGGCCGGCAGTCAGGCGGGTTGGCGTCGATCCAGTGCGGCGGCTAGCGGCCGCGATCCTCGTCAGAGCACCTTGGCCAGCTCGGCGGCGAAGGCGCTGCGAGGCTGCTGCGGGTTGCGCTGGGCCTTCTTAGCTTCGCGGCGCGCCTTGGCTTCCGCTTTCAGTTGCGCCTTGGGCTTGGGGGGCTGCGCTTGATTGGCGCGCAGCAGGCGCCCCTCCAGAGGGGCGCGATCGAACCTCCGGATGATGGCCTCCATCTCTTCGCGATTGGGGGCCTCGATAAAAGCGAACCCTTTGGACTCCTGAGTTTCGGGGTTCCGAATCACCTTGATCGCATCGGCGACAAGGTTTTCGGCCGTGAGCCAACTGCGGATGTCATCCGCAGTCACCCATGCTGGAAGATTGCCGAGAAATACTGTGAAGCTCATTCGGTGGTGTGATTCACTCCGCTCGTTGGAATGGTGGAGAGCAAGCCGAGGCTTCCGTCCCCCTTGAGTCTATCAAGAGTGCGGCGGAGGATGCAAATCCCGAGACGCTCCATCCACAGCGCGACGGCTATCGGTTCGCACCGCCCCGGTTTTCTCAAAGGCCGAAGGGGTGCGCCTTCACGGCAGCTCGACCGTCTTTGCCACCTTGACGGCGGGATTGGAGCGCAACTGCGCCAGCACGCTTTCCGAGGCGGGCTCGTCGGTCTCCACCACGGCCAGCGCCTCGAGCGGCCCGTCGGGGCGAGGACCTTCGCGCCGTCCGAGGGAGAAATTCGCGATGTTGATTTGGTTGCGTCCCAACACCGTGCCCACGTGTCCGATGACACCCGGCACGTCCAGATTCTTCATGAAAATCAGATGCCCGCCCAGCGGAGCTTCGCAGTAAATTCCGTCCACCTGAATCAACCGCGGGCGCCCTAAAACGACCGCGCCTTCCACGGTCGTCAAGCCAGCTTCCGTCTCCAGCTCCAAACGCACCGAATCTACGTGTCCGCTGCGCTTTTCGTGACGCTCGGCCACCGACAAATTGCGTTGCGCAGCGATGTGCATGGCATTCACCAGGGTGGCGCGTTGCGACAACCAGCGATTGAGCAACCCGACCAAGCCCGCGTTGCGGACCAGATGCGTGCTGCTGTCGGCGATCCGTCCCGAGTAGACCAGGCGCACGCCGCGCGGATTTCCCGCGGCGATCTGGGCGGCAAAGGCGCCCAGCCGCTCGGCCAGCGCCACGTACGGCTCCACCGCGCGGTACTCCTCGGGCGACAGGGCGGGCATGTTCACGGCATTGATGGCCACGCCGTTTCGCAGATACTCCACCACTTGTTCGGCGATCCGTATGCCGACGATCTCCTGCGCTTCTTCGGTGGAACCCGCGATGTGCGGCGTGGCGATTACCGAATCGAGTTGGAAAAGCGGGAAATCGGCCGGCGGCGGCTCCGGCTGAAAAACGTCCAGCGCCGCGCCCGCCACCCGGCCGGACTGCAAGGCCTCCAGCAACGCCTGGTGATCAATCAGTTCCCCGCGGGCGCAGTTGACGATGCGCACCCCGGGCTTCATCTGCGCGAACGCTTCTCGATTCAGCATGCCGCGCGTTTCCGGAGTGAGCGCCACGTGCAACGTGAGGTAATCGCTCTCCGCATACAGGCGCTGCGTGTCCACCAGTTCGACGCCCAGGTCCGCTGCGGTCTCGACGCTCACATAGGGATCCGCAGCCAGGATTCGCATCTCGAAGGCCCGCGCCCGGCGCACGACTTCGCGCCCGATGCTGCCCAGCCCCAGAACTCCCAAGGTCTTGCCGCGCAGTTCGCTGCCCAGGAAGCGCTTCTTCTCCCACTTGCCGGCGCGCGTGGAAGCGTTGGCCTGGGGCACGGAGCGCGCCATGGCCAGCATCAGAGCGAAAGTGTGCTCGGCTACCGAGACGGCGTTGCCGCCCGGCGTGTTCATGACCAACACGCCGGCCGCGGTGGCGGCGGCCAGATCCACGTTATCCACGCCCACGCCGGCGCGTCCGATGACGCGGAGCCGCCCCGCCTTTTCGATCACCTCGCGCGTCACCTTCACCGCGCTGCGCACAATAAGCGCCTCGGCTTCGGGAAGGTGCTGAAGGAACTCCTTGGGATTGGAGAGCACCACATTCCAACCCGGTTGCTGGAGCAAGTCCACGGCCGCCGCGGCGATGGATTCAGCGATCAGGATGTTCATGCCGGCATCGCCTCCCTGGCGAAGGCCGCCTCCGCGTAGACGCGCTGGGCCGCCGCCACACCGCTGCCGTAACGCACCGCGAAGCCGTTGGCGTTCAGAATCAACTCCAAGCCCGCAATGATGGCGAACACATCGGCGAAGTCGAAGTAGCCCAGGTGCGCAATGCGAAAGATCTTTCCCTTCATGCTGCCCTGACCATTGGCGATGATGGCGCCGAAGCGGTTACGGAACTCCTTGACGATCAGCCCGGAATCCCAACCGTCCGGGGCCTTGACCGCGGTCACCGAGGCTGCCGGCGTGTCCTGAGCGAACAGCTCCAAGCCCAACTCGCAGACCGCTTCGCGCGTGGCGCGCGCCAGCAGTTGGGCGTTCTCGATCAGCCGGTTCATGCCGATTTGCTTGATGTACTGGAGTGCTGCGCTCAGCGCCAGCAGCAAGGCGGTGGAAGGCGTCCAGCTCGACTCGCCTTTGTCGGCGCTCTTTTTCTCCTTCTTGAGGTCGAAATAGTAGTGCGGCAAGTCGGCCTTCTCAGCGCGCTGCCAGGCTTTGGGACTGATCGTCAGGAACGCCAGTCCCGGCGGAATCATGAAAGCTTTCTGCGAGCCGCCGACGACCACGTCCAGGCCCCAACCTTCGATGTCCAGCGGCATGGTGCCAAAGCCGGTGATCGCGTCCACGACGAAGATCGCCTCCGTACCCGCGACGACCCGCCCCATGCCTTCGACGTCATGAGCCACCCCGGTGGAGGTCTCCGAGGCCTGCACAAACACGCCGCGCACGTCGGGGTTGGCTTCTAAGGCCCGGCGCACTTCCTCCACAGATACGGCGCGCCCGTACTCGGCCTTCAGCACGATGGTTTGCAGCCCGAAAGCGTTCGCGATCTCCACCCATCGCTCGCCGAACTTGCCGGCCGAACAGCAGATCACTTTCTCGCCGCGGGAAAACAAGTTCGAGACAGCGGCTTCCATGGCGCCGGTTCCCGAAGAACAGAACACCAGCACATCGTGCGAGGTGCCCAGCACCTCCTTGAGATCTTTCAAAGCCGTTTGGTACAGCCGCCGGAAATCTTCCGTGCGGTGATGAATGTCGGAAGCCATCATGGCCTGTAAGGCCCCGGGATACAGGGGAGTCGGCCCCGGCGTCAGTAGTCTCTGCTTGCGTACGTGCATAAAGAGAATCCCCGTCGGTGATCTCCTACCTGAGGGTAGTTCCATAGGATAGCAAACTGGGGGCGGGCGCAAGGCCGGCCAGACAGCGTGAGCGCCGCCGCGCCGATCTGCGGGCTGCCCGGCTGGATGTCCGGGTGCGCGAGCTCGGAAAGACCGCCGACCCAACAAGCCCGCCGTTCAGGTGCGCATCCGCCCCATCAAATACATCCCCGCCAGCGCGAAGACCGCATCCGGGGACCAGGCGGCCACCGCGGCGGGAAGCTGACTCAGATTCCCGACTTGCTCGAAGAGCTTGCTGACGGCCCAGTAGGCGATGGCAATGCCGAAACTCACACCCACGCCCGCCATGGCCCCGCGCGGACCGGTCATGAAGGCGAAAGGAATCGAGATCAGCGCCATGACGAGCGCGAACATGGGAACCGCGAATTTCTGATAGAACTGCACCTGGAGACGCGTGGTGTCGAAGCCCCCCTGCTGAAGTTCGGCGATGTAGGCCGCCAGCTCGCGGAAGTTCATTTGTTCGTCTTGCTTCACTTCCTTGAGGAAGTAACCGGGAGGTTCGTCCAGCTCGGGAAAGGTCGTCGCTTGGAATTCGCGGAAGTTAGCCTCGCGGATCCCCTGGATGTCGCGCGTCCATCCGTTCTCGAAGACCCAGGTGTTCAGGGAAGGCGCCCAGCGGGCGCGTTCGGCCCAGATGTGGCGCTGCAAGCGGAAGGCGTCCCAGTCCAGTTCGTAAACGCTGACTCCGGCCATCACGCTTTGCACCGGATCAAAGTACTTGTAATAGTAAATGCGCGGTCCACGGCCCACGATCCACTTGCGATCCGGGCGCAGATAGGTCTGCACCGGACGCCCTTTGATCTCGTTGCGAATGGCGTGCTGCACCCGGTTCGCTTTGACCACATGGTAGTGGTCGAAGACGAACAGGGCCACGCTCAAGGCGGCGCTGGCGACCAGCACCGGCCGCGCCAGACGGTGGAGGCTCACCCCGCAGGCTTTGAAGGCCGTCACCTCATTGTGTTTGCTCAAGACGCCGAAAGTGACCAATACGGCCACCAGGACGCTTACCGGGGCGGCGTCGTAAATTAACTTAGGAGTTAGAAAAATGTGGTAGGTCAAAACCCGCGCCATCGGGATCTGATGGCGAATGATGTCGCTGAGTAACTCGAAGAAAGTAAATACATGCGTCATTAATACGAAAGCAGCCAGGAGAACGGCAAAGTACAACAAAAAGGAGGACAAGATATAGGTGTCGAGGATCTGCGGCGCCAGGATCAGCCGCCGTCCGTTGGACGACGGGGCCGGCGCGCCTGTCCGGGCGCTCAGGGCCGCCGCCCACCATGCACGCAAGCGCGCCGCTGCCGCAGTCCAGTCGCGTTGCCCGGGCGCCTCCAAGCGCCACAGCCACCAAAGTCCGGCCGCCGCCAACACGACGTTCGGCGCCCAGACGGCTGCCGCCGCGGGCAGCACGCCCTGGCGCGCCAACCCGATCAGGCTGATCAGCCCGGTGTAATACAGGAAGCCCAGCACCGCCGTCAGCACCACGGCCGAGGAGCGGCTTCCCTTGCGCGAGGCGATCCCCAGGGGGACGGCTGCCAGAGCCAGCAGCAGACAGGCTAGCGGCAGGGCGAAGCGCTGGTGGAGCTCGATGCGCGCCTCGATCGAACGTCGAGCCTCGGCCATGAGCGGGCCGGTGTCCATCTCGCTGTACGCCCTGGCGCGGATCTCCTCCGGGCGGGCGGCCGCCAGCGCCTGCTCGCCGCGCGGAAACACGGTGTTGTAATACTCCGCCGGATTCTTACCGGCCTCGTGCGTGCTGCCATCCAGCAGCGAGAGCTGGATGCGCTGGCGCGCGACATCCGCCACGGCGACGGCCTCCCGCGCCAGTGTGATGCGCGGCAGCTCGCCTTTCTCCTGGCCCCCGGCGCTGCGCTGCTCGGGCGGCCGCTGGTCGGCGATGAAAACCTTGCGCCAGCGCACGACGGGACCAGGGACCACGTCCGCCACGTACAGGATGGTGTCCGGGAATTGCTCCTCGAACACGCGGGGCCGGATCTCGGCCGTCAACTGCGCCATCGCCAGCCGGTTCAACACGGCGTAGGTCTCGCGGATGGAGAGAGGGGTCAGCCAGAGGGAGCACACGGCCGCAGCGATGGTGCCGAGCAGCCCGTAGAGGAGCACCGGCGGTATGACCTTCCGACCGGGCACGCCCGCCGCCCGCAGGCCGATGAACTCTCCGTCGGCTGACATGCGGCTGAGCGCCACCAAAACGCCCACCAACACGCCCACGGGCAAAGTGAACGTCAACACCGGCGGCAGAACCAACACGAACAGGTAAGCCACCGCCGGGGCGGGCGCGGAAGCGCGCACCAGCAGCTCGAACAGCTTTCCGCTCCCCAGCCGCTGGAGGAACAGCACAAAGGTGAACAACAGCGTGCCCAGCAGAGCGCTCGCGTTGATCTCCCGGAAAATGGAGCGAGCCAGAATTCCCATCAGCGGTTCGATCCGCCGCCTGCGGCCTCCAGGGGCGGCGGGGGAACCAGAGGCGGACGCGTGAGTTCCTCTTCCATGCGCACCAACTCCAGATCGTCCACCAACACCGAAGGCGCCACCACGGTAGCTTCGGCGGCGTACAGAGCGGCGCCCATCAAAGCGAAGGGGGCACCGTTCTCCAGGTAGTCAAAGACGAAACTCTCATCGGAGGCCGCCAGGATGTCTCGCAGCGAGCGCGTGCTCAAGTTACGGAAGCGCAGCCCACGGACCAGCTCCTCGCGACCGTCCGGATAACACCGGTACACAAGCACCGGCTGGCTGACAGGCCATCCGCCTCCCGATGCGGCGCCGCCCGTGAGCAGGCGCCGCGCCTCCTCGAGCGAAGCCGAGGAAGGGAAGTCCATCTTGCGGACGATGAGCCCGTAGGGTTTGTCGCGCTGGAGGCACAAATCCAGGAGCTTCTTCTTCAACTCCCGCAGGGGCGCGGTCTCCGAGGCTCGCACGAAGAGGTTCGAGATCGTCGCCGCCTTGGCGCCGAAGGCCCCGGGCAGGCGGGCGCGCCCATTGGATGCCTGAAACCCTTTCACCGGCTGGCGAGTCAGCAAGAAGGACTTCAAAACGCCCTTCTCCACTAAGACCACCGGCGTGGGCGTCACACCCTCCATGTCCACGCGGTAGTATCCGAACAGCGGACGCCCTCGCCACTCCTTTTGCGTAGGATCGTCCACCACGTCCATCCACTCCGGCAGTATGCGCACACCCAAACGCCCTTCCAGTTCGCTGGTGCGGACAGGAATCCCGCGCCCGGGCGGCATCACAGGCCGACGCGTGCCCACTACGTTGCGGCCCAGCAGTTCGGCGAAAAGCTGAGCAGCGGCCTGGCCTTCGAAAAGGACCGGCCCGGTGTAGGCCTCGGCGAAAGGCGCATCGGCCAACGCCGTCAGATTCTCCGCTACCGTGCGCGCGGCGCGTTCCAGATCGGCTTCCTCGGGCGGGCGCGTCAGGTCGCGGCTATGCAGCACGGCGGCGTCTCGCAGAATCATCCCGTCGGAGGCCTGGCTGATGGCGCGGACGCGCACAAACATCACCGTGGTCGGCTCACGCACGCGCGTGCCTTCCGACGTCACCAGATACTGAACGCCGCGGCTGGCCGTGTAATCCACCACCGAGCCGATGATCTTGGGGTAGCTCAGGAATATGGCGCTCAAACGCCGTACACGCTGCGTCCAGGGCGCGCCGTCGAACTCCGGTAGGGGCGTGAAGTCCAGCATCTGGACGGGCGCGGCGCGATAGAAATCCGGCAGTTGCTCGCTCAAGGTGATGCTGCCCAACAAGGCGCGCTTGCGAGAAAAGGCCTCCAGGGCGGCCTTGTACGCCGTGTCGGTAGCCAACCAGAGATGCCGCCTCAGCACGGCGTAGGAATCATCCAGCGGGAAGCGGTCCACCTCGTAACGTACGCCGGAGTAGAAATCTGTGCCCACGTAATTCGTGTTGTCGAGTTGATAGTCGCCCACACGAACCTGGATCCGCGGCAGACGAAAGCGCGAGCGCTGCGTGTGCAAGACGGCGCCCAGGGTGGCGGAGGCCGCGATCTGATCCGCCTCGTCCACGGCGTACTCGATGTAGTAGGGGACCGCCACCACGCGCAGGGGGCGCGTGCGCTCCATCTCATCCTGCATGGCGCGCAGCACCACATCCTCAGGCGCGCCTTTCGGCTGCGCCCAGAGGGCAGCCGCCACGAGCCACGCGGCCCAAGCCGAGCGTGTGAGCCTCACTTCGCGCCCTCCTCGCTGGGCGGCGGCAATAGCGGCGGGCGATCCAACGATTTTTCCCTCTTCTGGATTTCGATCTCCGACAGCAGCAACGCCGGAGCCACAACCGACACCGGCACGTTGCCCGATTCAGCCCCGCAATAACCGTTGAACACCTCAGGGCGATCGGCTGCCGCCAGGATGCGCCCGAAACTGGCCAGCGGCGTCCCCACGATGTCGGCCCCGCGGAGCAACTCATCGGGGCGCCCGTCGGGCCAGACGCGATAAACCAGCACCGGGACCACCTTGAAAACCTGCACGCCGGCGCGCGCCGTGGTCGTCAATCCTCCGGTCACCTCGCGGAAATAGAGGCCATAAGGCTTGTTCTGGCGGCGGATTTCCTCGATGAGCATCTCGCGCAACCGCTTTTCCGACACCGTCTGCCGCGACAGCACGAACATGTTGGATTGTCGCGCCACCACCTCGAAGCCCGGCGCACGGCGGCCGTGGCCGTTCGAGCGGTTGAAGCCGCGCACGGGCGAGCGGGACAGCAAGAACGTCTTCAGCACGCCGTCTTCGACCACCGGCACCGGCCGCGCCTTCACACCCTCGTCGTCGTAGAGATAGAAACCGTTCAGATCCGTCCCGTTGAACCGGCGGCGCGTGGGATCGAAAATCACCGACAGGAACTCCGGAAGCACTTTCGTACCCACGCTCTTGGCGAAGGTTTGCCCTTCGGTCTCGTCCTTCTGTCGGTGCCCCTCGATCCGATGCCCAAAAATCTCGTGGAAGAAGACTCCCGCCGCGCGGCCGGAAAGAATTGCCGGGCCGGCGAAAGGCTCCGCCAGTGGCGCTTTCAACAGGGCGATCAGATCGCGGCTCATCCGCTCGATGGTCTGCTGGACCTCGCCGTCCGCCGGCAGCCGCGCAGGATCCTCGGCGTCGAAGGTCTCGTTCAAGACCAGATCCATGCCGTCGGAGGCCTTCACGCGGCCGCTGATCGTCAGGCGCGCCAGTCCCCGCCCGTGCTGGAGGCGCGTGCCCTCGCTGGAAACCAGGTATCGTGTCTCGCGCTGCAAGCTGACCACGACCTGGGAGGTCAGAATCTCCGGCCGAACGGCGAAGCCTGCGGACCACTTCTTGACTTTTTGCACCCACTCTTTGATGTCGAAAGACGGCTTCGCCACGCGTTCCAGGTAGACCTCAGGTTCTTCCAGCGAAAAATCGTCGGAGTCGTCCTCCTCGGCCACTTTGACCTGGCGCTGAGTCCGGATCTTCACCAGACGCTCGGCAGCTTGCCTGTAGACGCGATCCGTCTCCCGCCACAAGCGCTGCCGGATGGCGGCGGGCTGGTCTTCCAACGGCAGGGGAATGGCCGCAGCCAATTGCGCCCTCTCCCCTGGAATCCGGTGGTAGTTGTCCAGCTTGGGACTGCCCACACGGATGGTGACGTCCAGCGTCCGTGTGTGATTTTCTTCGGCGCCTCGAAGCGCTCCCAGAGTGGCCGCCGCCGTGGCGCCCTGCCGCTCGACGACGCTATAGGCGAGGTAGTAAGGGGCGGGGTCGGCGCGCTCTTTCAGGATCCGGAAATTACGTTCCAGCTCCTGGGCCAGGATGGCCAGCAGCGGGGCTTCTTGAGCCGGCACGAGCGGCGCCAGCAAGCTCAGGGCCGCGATGCACAGCAACCCCTTCACGCCTCAAGCATAGTAAACCCCGGTCAGAACACGCAAACGCCGGCTCTTGCGAACCCTCGGCCGCTGCCGGCCCGCGCTCGCCGTCTGCCGCGCGTGCGAGCTGGGTTTGTGTCGAGGCGCACCGCCCCGCCAGCAGCAATTTCGCACGCCAACTTTATTTCCTGAGCGCCCATAAGCTTAGGGGGAAATTCGCAGGGGAGCAAATTCGCAGTTGCATCCTGCCT
>FWPU01000488.1_pt1 | contig 126506 bp, 112 predicted proteins | sample 2228361 | NCBI WGS metagenome assembly FWPU01 (sample SAMEA103939777, study PRJEB20133) | metagenome | reverse complement strand
GACTATGGGATACACCCGAACCAGACCAGAGGGCCGCAGTTGACACACAGAACTAATGTTCGTATAATTGATGATTATCATCCCGATACAGGAGACCGCGCCGCCTATGGTCAAATTGTCGCGCACTTACCCTCTTGCCGCCGTTCGCGCCCTGGCGCTTCACGCCCAGGGCCTGGCGACCCCGCCCGGTGCCGAACCTCCGCCCACCCCCGACACCCTCTACCGCCTTATTGAACAGATCGGCTGCCTGCAGATTGATACGCTGCATATGGTGCAGCGCAGCCACTATCTCGTCCTGTGGAGCCGGTTGGGCCCCTATGACCCGGCTGACCTGGATCGGCTGATCTATGGCGACAGGAATGGGACCGGCCAGAACATGCGCCGCCTGTTTGAATACTGGCTCCATGCCGCCTCCATCATCCCGCTCACGTTGTATCGCTACCGCCTGCCCCTCATGCGCTGGTTTCAAAGGGGCAACAGCCATTGGTTCCAGGCTTGGCTGGCCGAGCCAGGGAACGCCGAACTGATGGCGGCGGTTCTGGAGCGCATTCGCCGCGAAGGGCCCATGCGGGCATCCGACTTTGAGCATGACGGCTCGCCGCGCGGGCCCTGGTGGGACTGGAAGCCGGCAAAGCACGCGCTGGAACAGCTTTATAACCAGGGCGATCTGATGATCGCCGACCGCATCAACTTCCAGCGCGTCTACGACGTGCGTGAACGGGTCTTGCCTGCCTGGGTAGATACGACCGAACCCACCCACGACGAGATGCTCCGCCACCTGCTGGAGCTCTCCGTCCGCGCTTTGGGGATCTGCCTGCCCACTCAGGCCGCCGACTATCTATATCTCAAGCGCCCGGAAGCCAGGCCCATTGTGGCGGCCCTCATCGCCAGCGGCACCTTTGTGGAGGTGCAGGCCGAATTGGGCGATGGCAAGGTGCAACCCCTTATCGTCCATCAGGACCACCTGCCGCTGCTGGAGCAGGCCGCAGACGGCACGCTCCGGGCCGAACGCACCACCTTCCTCAGCCCTTTTGACAGCCTGTTCTGGGCGCGGAACCGCGATATGCAGCTCTGGGGCTTCCGACAGCGCCTGGAAGCCTATACGCCCGCGCCCAAGCGACAATGGGGCTACTTCTGCCTGCTGATCCTGCACCGAGACCGGCTGGTCGGTCGCTTTGATCCCAAGCTGGAGCGTCGCACTGGCACGCTGCGCCTGAAGGCACTTTATCTGGAGCCTGGGGTAGCCCCTGAGGATGAACTCGTCACTGGCGTTGCAGAAGCCATGCGCGCTTTTCTGGCGTTTCACCAGGCGAGCACCCTGGTGATAGAGCACAGCGAACCGCCGGAATTCGGGGTGGCCTTGCAGCGCCTGCTGTAGCTCTGGAGCCATCAGTAGCTCGTATCAAACCCGCGTAGCGGGTTTCTCAAAAGGAGCCGCCGATTAGAAATCGGCGGCGGGTTAGGCTGCTCTGGCGTTTTGTGCTATACTTCAGGGCCATCGCGACCTGACGATCCCTTGTTCTCTGGCCAATCGGAACAATCGGTCGGTGCTATCGCCCAGGGCCCGCCCCCACCCGGCTGGATGCATCTCCGGCACGTGGCCCAGGTGCCAATATCCTTAGTTTAAGGAGAGGTCATGTCTAAGCGTTTAGGATTTCTCACCCTTACTCTCGTGCTCGCCGTGCTTATCCCTGCCAGTTTTATCGTCTCGGCACGCCAGGCCGAGACCCCTGTGCAGGAGGAAATGCCCTATACTCAGGAGTGGCTGGAGCGCTATCATGGCATGGTGGACAACCGCTGGACAGCGGAATATGAGCAGCGGCTGCAAGGCGTGCTCCCGCCAGACCGGGCGGGACGCCTGCTGGCATGGCTCTCTCCGGCCTGGGGCGCGGATGTGCGCATGTCCAGCCCCAGCTTTAACAGTCAGCAGAACGAATTCCAGATTGAGATCAATCCCCTGAATTCGCTTTTTGCCATTGGCACCTCTAACGACTATCTGGCGGCGGGCGTGGGCATTTACCGGACGTCGGACGGCGGCGCGACCTGGACCGCGTTTGATGCGCCCATCGGCACGACCGCCTGCTGTGACCCCGGCGTGTCGTATTCCTGGGATGGCAAAGCCTATGTGACGGTCCTTGACACCAGTCCATCTGCTGCCTATGTCATCAAGTCCACCGACAACGGGGTGACCTGGAGTGCGCGCTACACCGCCGTCTCAGGCTCGGTGGACCGCCAGAACATCGTCGTGGACAATGGGGCCGCCAGCCCCTATCGGGGGCGGGTGTACGTGACGTACACCGACTTTACCGGCAGCGGCCGGATCTACGGCGTATACTCCACCGATGAAGGCGTGACCTGGACGCCGCGTTTCCCCATCGGTGGGCCGCCCCCGGCCCAGGGCTATGAGCAGTCCAGCCAGCCGCGCGTGGCCTCGGATGGCAGGATCTACGTCGGCTTTCAGCAATACCTGAACTCGGCTGCGGGCTGCAACGCAGGTGTGGAAAACGTTGTGGCCCGGTCCACCGACGGCGGCGCCACCTGGTCTCAGACGGTGTTGTCCATCCGCCAGGGCGGGGTGTGCCTGTCCACGCAGGCCGGGCGTGGCGTCTTCTGCATTAACTCCGGCGGCCAGTATTTCCGCTCGCGCAGCCACCCCATTATGGGAGTTCACCCGACCGACCCCAACATCGTCTACATGGTCTACTCCGGCGGCGACCTGGAGACGGCCTACACCTGCGCGGGCGGCACGGGTTACCATAGCGACACGCTATTCCGCAAATCCACCGACGGCGGCGTCACCTGGTCCACCCCCATGCGCATCAACACAGACCCGCCGGGCAAAGATCAGTACTATCCCTGGATGGACGTCGCCCCGAACGGCACGATCTGGGTGGGCTGGCACGACCGCCGTGAGGACCCCAACAACTTCCAGCACAAGTGGTATGTGGCCTATTCCACAGACGAGGGCGCGACCTGGACAGAGGTCGCGGTTGCGGATCAGGCTTCGCAGCCATACACCTTCATCGGCGACTATGCGGGCCTGGCGGCGAAGAACGACCGGGTGCTGCCCATGTGGTGGGATAGCCGCGTCAAGAGCACCGGCGACCCCTTCACCGATCCGCATCAGCCCTTCAGTTACCTCCACCTGCCGCTTGTGATGCGGGACTCGCCCTGATCTGTGTCACTGACGATATGCCTGTGGGGCAGGCCCTTCTGCCTGCCCCACAGGGCGGGGGTGCCCATGCCTTACATCACCATCAACAATGAAAAGCTCTTCTACGCCGAGCATCGCGGGGCGGTACAGGCCGGCCCGGTGGTGGTGCTCATCCACGGCGCCGGGGGCAGCCATCTGGATTGGCCGGCTGAGGTGCGCCGCCTGCCTGAGATGCGCCTGCTGGCGCTGGACCTGCCCGGACACGGTCGCTCCGGCGGCACAGGCCGGGACTCTATCGGCGCCTATCGGGCGGTCGTCCGCGCCTTCCTGGATGCGCTCAACCTTTCCCGCGTCGTCCTGGTGGGCCATTCTATGGGCGGCGCCATTGTCCAGGATATGGCGATCCACGCGCCTGGGCGGCTGGCCGGGATCGTCCTGGTGGCTACAGGCGGCCGGCTGCGCGTCGCGCCGGAGCTGTTGGAGGCCCTGGCCAGCGACCATGCCCGCGCGGTGGACTGGATCATCGCGCATGAGTACGGACCCAACGCGCCGGAGCAACTGGTGCGCCTGGGCCGGGCGCGCCTGCTGGAAACCCGGCCCGACGTGCTGCGGGGTGACTATCTGGCCTGCAACGCCTTTGATGTGCTCACCGAGCTGGGGCGCATCCAGCTTCCCACGCTGGTCATCGGTGGGAGCGCCGATCAGATGACGCCACCCAAATACCTGAGCTACCTGGCCGAGCATATCCCTGGCGCCTCCTTGCGCCTGATTGAGGGCAGCGGCCACATGGTGGCGCTGGAGCAGCCCGCCGCTGTCGCCCAGGCTATCGCCGATTTCCTGGCAGTGCTCAATTAGAGGAGATAAAGCGCAAGGCCCATCGGGCGCGCTGCAAGCGCGCCGGCCCTCGCGCTCCCTCCAATTACCCCTCGCCTCAACCCTCCCCCCTTATGGGGGAGAGAATTACCCCTGGGAAGGCATCGGCATCACGGGTGTATTTCTTTTTTGGCCGTCTGTCACGCTCTGTAGGGGCGCAATGAATTGCGCCCAGGGCGACAAATTGACCACCAAATGGACATGCACCCTGCCCCGCCCATCTTGACAGGATGGAACGAACGTTCTATCATTGAGCTGTGAAGGGCGGTTCGCGTTTTCGGCCCTTTCGTGCTACCATGAGGGTACCATGGCGGGCAATAAACTCGTTCTGATAGATGGGCATGCGCTGGCCTACCGCGCCTATCACGCTTTGCCGCAGGAGTTGCGCACGGCGCGCGGCGAACCCACCAACGCCGTGTACGGCTTCACCTCCATGCTACTCAACGTCCTGCGCGATGAGCAACCGGATTACATTGCCGTCACCTTTGATGTGGGTCGCACCTTCCGCCACGACGCTTACCAGGCCTATAAAGCCCAGCGCATCGCCGCGCCCGATGACTTCACCCACCAGGTCAGCCGTATCTACGAGGTCCTGGACGCATTCAATATCCCCATTTACACCGTTCCCGGCTATGAGGCCGACGATGTGTTGGGCACGCTGGCCCGCCAGGCCGAGGAAGCCGGGTTGGAGACGTTGATCGTCACCGGCGACAGCGATGCCCTCCAGCTTGTGAACGAGCACACGCGCGTGCTCACCTCCCGCTGGCGCTTCTCCGACACTGTGATCTACGACATCCCTGGCATCCAGGAGCGTTACGGCCTCACGCCGGAGCAACTCATTGATCTCAAGGCGCTGATCGGCGACAAAAGCGATAATATCCCCGGCGTCACCGGCATTGGTGAGAAGGGCGCCACCCAGCTATTGCAGAAGTACGGCTCCCTGGAAAACATCTACGCCCACCTGGAGGAGATCAAGCCGGACCGCTACCGGATCGCCCTGGCGCAAGGCCGCGAGGCCGCTTTTCTGAGCAAGAAGCTGGTCACCATCCGCCGCGATGTGCCGGGCGTGCATCTGGACCTGGACCGCTGTCGCGTCAGGCCCTATGACCCGGAGCGCGTGATCGCCCTCCTGCGCGAACTGGAATTCCGCTCCCTGGTGGATCGCCTGCCCACCGCTTTCTCCACCGACCTCCAACAGCTCTCATTGTTCGGCGCGGAGCCATCTCCCGGCACCGAACTCCCCGGTTCCCCGCCTGCGGCCAACTATCAGCTTATTGCCGATGAGGAGAGCCTGCGCGCCCTGATCGACCGCCTCTCCCGCGCCCCCGCCATTGCTGTGGACGTGGAGACGACCAGCCTGGACCCGCTCATGGCCGACCTGGTCGGCATCGCGCTGAGCGACGGGCCGGGCCGGGGCTACTATATCCCCATCAGTCACCCTCCCCCGCCCATAGAGGAGGCCAAACTGTTGCCTGAGGCCGAACCCCAAACGCTGTGGGACATTCACCGTGACCTCCCCGCCAGGCAGGCCACGACGCCCTTGCGCCATACGGACATCCACCTGGCGCGTGAAGCCGTCCTGCAGGCGCTTAAGCCTATCCTGGAAAACCCGACCATCCGCAAATATGCCCACAATGCCAAATACGACCTGGAGGTCCTGGCCGAGCATAACATCGCCCTGGCCGGGCTGGAATTTGACACCATGATCGCGGAGTGGCTGATCAATCCGGAGCGCGGCAACCTCGGCCTGAAAAACCTGGCCTGGGCGCGGCTGGGCCAGGAGATGACCTCCATCACTGACCTGATCGGCAAAGGCAAGGGCCAGATTTCTATGGCGCAGGTGCCGGTGGAGCAGGTGGTGCAGTACGCCGGGGCGGACGTGGATATGACCTATCGCCTGGTGGAGGTGTTGCGCCCCGAACTCGCCCGGCTCAAGCTGGAGAAGCTCTTCCATGAGGTGGAAATGCCCCTCATCCCGGTGTTGGTGGACATGGAGCGGGCGGGCGTCAAGCTGGACGTGGAGCATCTGAGGCGCATGTCCAAAGCGCTGGAGGAGCGGCTGCACGAACTGGAATGGGAGATCCAACAGATCGCGGGCCATCCCTTCAATGTCAATTCCACGCAGCAGTTAAGCGATGTCCTGTTTAAGGAACTGCATTTGCCGGCAACGGGGCTGCGCAAGACCCAATCCGGCCATTTCTCCACCGCCGCCGAGGTGCTGGAGAAACTGCGCGGTAAGCACCGCATCGTGGACCTGGTGCTGGAACATCGCCAGCTCAGTAAGATCAAAGGCACTTATGTGGACGCCTTGCCCGCCCTGATCAACCCGCGCACCGGGCGCGTACACACCGACTTTAACCAGACCGGCGCGGTCACCGGCCGGCTCAGCTCCAGCAACCCTAACCTGCAGAACATCCCCATCCGCACCGAGATCGGGCGCGAGGTGCGCAAAGCCTTCATCGCCGAGGAGGGGTGTAAGTTGGTCTCGGCGGACTACTCGCAGGTGGAATTGCGCATCCTGGCGCACGCCTCGCGCGAGCCGGCGCTATTGGCCGCCTTCCGCCGGGGGGAGGACATTCACGCCGCGACCGCTTCAGCCGTCCTGGGCATCCCCATTGACCAGGTCACGCCGGAACAGCGCCGCCTGGCCAAGACCATCAACTTCGGCGTGATCTATGGCATCAGCGGCTACGGTCTGGCCGACCGCACCGAACTCACCCAGGAGGAGGCGGAGCGCTTCATCAACGCCTACTTCGCTCGCTACCCTAAAGTGCACGCTTATCTGGAGGGCCTCAAGCGCCAGGCGGCTGAGCAGGGCTATGTTGAGACGCTTCTGGGGCGGCGGCGCTACTTCCCCGAACTCGCCCCTGGCGCGCAGACCTCCTTCAACCAGCGTCGTGCCTCCGAACGCATGGCGGTCAACGCGCCCATCCAGGGCACCGCCGCCGACATTATCAAGATCGCCATGTGCCGCCTGCACAGCGCGCTCAAAGCGCGCCAACTGCGCACCCGCCTCATCCTCCAGGTGCACGACGAACTCGTCCTGGAGGCCCCCGATGACGAAGTGGAGGAGGTCAAGCCCCTGATCGTGGAGATCATGGAGAACGCTTACCCGCTGGACCCGCCGCTCAAGGTGGATGTCAAGGTCGGCCAGAATTGGGAAGAGGCGAAGTGAGGCGCGGGGTCGGGCGTTAGCCCGGTTCGCCCTCCCCCTGTAAGCGCACCCAATGCACCGCCACACCCAGGGTGCGTGGATCGGCGTTCTTGTAAACCTGCGCCGGGCGCCAGGTGGGGCTGGCGATCGTCACCTGGCCCTGCCAGTCCTGCGCCTCAACACAGGCCGTCACCCGCTCCGCGTGGGCGGGCAATCTGATCTGCTGGCTGGCCCTGCCCGCCGTCAGCGTGACCTCCAGCGGGAAGGGCGCGAAGTTGCTCAGGCAGAACTCCACCGCCTTCACGGGCGCGACGCGGCTGCAACTCAGCACCGACTTCCCCAGGGTGAACCGAAGCCCGGCCTCCGGCTCAGACCAGGTCCGGGCCTCGTCCGGCGGCAGCGTCAATTCATGCGGCGCATACAGGCCCTGCCCCTTGTGCGCGATGATCACATCCGCCAGATGAGCCACGTCGCTACGATGGCGGCGCGGCAGCCAGCCGAAAAACAGCAGGGTGCGCAAGAAGTAGGAGGTGTCAAAGCCCAGCTCAAACCAGCCAAACTTGCGGATGGACCACAGCGTCTGCCCGTCAGGGCGGACAAAGCCCCAGGGATGGGGAAAATCGGCGATAGGCTCCCCCGCGAACGCCACCAGGCCTCCCGGCGCGATCATGTCATACAGGTGACGCAGCATACGCAGGTGATCTACGCAGTGATGGAAGCTTTCAAAGAAGACCGCCGCCTCGTATGGCTCGGCGGGCTGGAAAGCCAGCATGTCTTGCTGGACCACCGTCACCTCTACGCCCAGGGTCTGGGCGCGATAGCGGATCAGCTCGGCCCAGCCGGGATCGATCTCCACCGCCGTCACCTGGTAGCCCATCTGCGCCAGATGCAGGGTGAGGTTGCCTGCCCCCGGCCCGAACTCAACCACCCGCGCCCCCGGCGGGAGGTTCATGGCGCGGATGATGAACCCCTGGGCGATCAATTGCTCGCCGACCGTCGTCGGGCTGCGCGTCCCATAGGGGTAATACCAGCGCTTTAGCCATTCCAGGTCAAGCACGGAGCGCTCATTGATCTCCGGTTGGTACGCGTTGCGACCAGAGAGGGTGTAATATATCTCCATCTGGGCCGCCGCATATTCCGGCGAATAGGGGTCATCAGGGAAATTCCCCGGAAGCACAAAGTGAATTTTAGCCATGCGGCGGCGCCCCTCATCATCCGAGATTGCCAGGGTTTTATCAATCTCCACAATCTCGGCGTCCAGATCGGCCAGGTTATCAATCACCTTCAGTTCGGGGTCGCTGTTCACGGGCGACGGCAGGGATTGGATGTCAGCCGGTACAGAGTTCTTCAGCCAGAGATAGATGCGCCCTAACAGCGGCCTGAACCGCCGAAAAAGGAAGAGGACGAACTTCTGGCGCCACGTCATAGGTACTCTACTCGCGTTCAAACCGGGCCCGCGTGTGGCGCGACCGGCCGGCGCCACAAGATGGCACGTGATAGCGTGCGGCCATTATATCCCAAAACCAGAGTTCAAAGAAAGCCCCGCCAGGGGATAGAATCCCTCCGGCTACCTGTATCAAACCCGCTACGTGGGTTTCTCAGCGGAAGCCGCCGATTTCTAATCGGCGGCGGGTTTTCCCCTCCCCCTGGATGGGGGCGAGGCAGGGAGGGGGTGACTTCCCTCCCCCAGGTGCGCCCCTTCCCCTTCCCCTTCGCTGCGCTCAGGGTCAGGGCTGCCCCCACTGTGGAATGCACCCGTCACTTGCGCGACAGGGGACATTTTTTATCCAGCCGACCCATCCAGGCATGGATCTTGGAACGTATATTCCTTGATGAACAGTTATATCCGCAGTTCTATAAGCGTAATCCACTTGAATTTCTCACAGTGCTCTCATGTGCGTCTCATGCTCCTCTCATATACGAGAGGTATCGCCATACAGGTGGTTCACTTTTGAAACTTTTTAGGGGTACAAAGCATCTAAATAAGGATAAATAGCAGTAGAAAATTTACCTTTACCAATTCGGTCTATTATGGTATAATATTTAAGATTTTGTGAGATTAATCACAGATCATACAGGTCATTTTCGTGATAATATAGGTTGGGTTGGTGGTGTATTGGAAACTATTCATGGGCGGTCCCCACTGCCGCCCCAGGAGATGAAGAGGATGGCATCACGATCACATCCCGGACATGGGTCCGGTCAGAGTTTGATTGATCTGTACTTTGAGGATGTGGGGGGCGCTGGTCGGTTGACGTTTGAGGAAGAGCGTGAGTTGGGTCGGCGGGTGGCGGCCGGGCGCGCGGCTGAAGCCAGGTTGCGCACCGGGCGTGTCTCGGCGAAGGAGGCTGAGCGCCTGAAGCAGGTCGTTACCGATGCGCAGGCAGCCCGCAATACGTTGATTCTCCATAACGTCCGCCTGGTCGTCAGCCTGGCACGGGCCTACCAGGGGCGGGGGCTGCCTCTGGGCGACCTGATCCAGGAGGGCAATCTGGGCCTGTTGCAGGCTGTGGAGCACTTTGACCCGGAGCGCGGTTTCCACTTCTCCACCTATGCCGTCTGGTGGATCCGCCAGGCGATCCTGCGCGCCCTGGCCAACAAATCGCGCCTGATCCGCCTGCCCGTCAACGTCATTGACGAGGTGCGCCTGGTGCAGCGGGCCGCCGAGGAGATGGCCCGTGAACCGGATGAGCAAGGGGGAGTTGAGGAACTGGCCGAGCGCACCGGCCTGTCACCGGAGCGCGTGCAACACCTGCTGAACGTCTCGCGCCAGCCGCTTGAGCTGGATTACCTGGTCAATTCCGACAGCACTGCCGAGTTCGGCCAATTCATCGCCGACCCCGATGCCGTGTTGCCGGAGGTGGAGAGCGAGCGCACGCAGTTGGCTGCGGACCTGGAGCAAGCGCTGGCGCATCTGCCCGACCGCGAGGCGCGCATCCTGCGCCTGCACTACGGCCTGGCCGACGGCGTAAGCCACTCGCTCAGCGAGATCGCCCGCTTCCTCAACCTCTCGCGCGAGCGCGTGCGCCAGTTGCACAGCCAGGCCCTGGAGACGCTGCGCCGTTCCCAGGTCGGCGCCCCCCTGGCCGATTACCTGCAGGGTTAACCCTGGGCGGCGCGGGCCTGAAGCGCAGGCTCTGGCCTATTTAGGCCCGCGCCGTCTCAACCATCCCAACCCAAACATCTGCGACATGATCTGGCCGGTCGTGGGCAGCTCAACCTCCGGGCCAGGTTCCCAGGTGCCCAGGCGCCGGTCGCTCAACCACAGACGGCGGGCCTGATCGGCATCGCGCATCATCTGCTCCAATGCGTCGGCATCGCCCGCCAGCAGAAGCTGGCGCAAATGGTCCAACTCAGCCAGCAGCGCATCCAACCAGCGCACCAGATTGTCGCGGTTGTAGAGCAACAGGTCGCGTTGCTGGGCCGGGTCGCCCTCCACCAGGCTGGTAGTCATGCTGAAGGAGTAATCGGCCAGCTTGCGCGCCTCGCGCCAGGCGGGCGAGGCGGCTGCCGTGCGCATCAGCGCCAGGCTCAGAAGCCCCGGCAGGCCCTCAATCGCCGCCATCAGCCCATCGTGCTCCGCCGGGTCGGGGTAAAACGGCGTGGCCCGCAATAGAGTCACCAGGTCGCTGGCCAGTTGCAGGGCCTCCGAGGCGCAGTTCGCCGCTGGCATCAAGCCATATAGCCCACCGGCGAACAGGTCTGGATGGGCCGCCTCCGGGCCGGTGCGGGCATCCAGGGCCAGCGCCGGGTTGAGCACCGGGTTGCCGCCCACGAAGTGCACCCCATCAGGCAGAAGCTCCTGCGCCCACTGCATGACGGGCAGTTTCAGGCTGGCGGTATCCATGACCAGGGCGCCGGGCTTCAGGACAGGCGCGATGTGTCGGAGCGTCTCCTGGATCGCGCCCAGGGGCAGCGCCAGGATGACCACGTCCGCGCCCTCCACCGCCGCTGGCAGGTTCCACTCCACGCGGTCAAACGCGCCGCGCTGTTGTGCCCGTTGCGCCGTCTTCAGGTCGCGGTCGTGCCCGACAAGCTCAAAGCGTTGCTCCTGCCGCAGCGCCAGGCCAATGGACGTCCCCACACGTCCCGTGCCGATCACTGTGATCTTAATCTTCATGCGCTGTGTCCCCATGTTCAACCCTTCCTTAACTATCGTCATCTGCCCTTAACTATCGTCATCTGCTGCCTGGAAAACGGCCAGCAACCGGTCCTCCTCAGTCGGAGCCTCTGCTTCCTCCTCCTGGCCCGAAGCGGGCGGATCAAAGGGGAGAGGGGCATGATGGCGGCGGATGATAGACACGGTCAGCGGGTCACTGCCTGCCCGCGCGGCCATCTCCGCCCCCCATTCCGCATGCTGCGCTGCGATCACGAATGGCGCCGTCCAGCCTGTGCCGTCACCCTGGCTCCAGCGCCCGGCCAGGCCCGGCGCCAGCATCCGCACGAGCACGACCAGCGCACGGTGGTGCGGGCGCATCCGGGTCTTGGCCGCGTCGTGTAAGAGGGCCGCCGCCAGCAAGGCAGGCTCCGTGTGTCCGGCGGCCCGCAGCGCCCCCAGCACCTCCAGGCTATGTCGCTGGTCATAAGGGGGCAGGCAGCGGAATATCGCCATCTGGTCAGGGTTCAGGATCGTCTGCGCCATGTCAAGTTCCTCGGCAGAAGCCCCCTGGGCGCGCACGGCCCGCAAGAATTGGCGGATGCGGTAGAGGCCAGGAATTCGGCGGCTCAACTGTACAAGATCAAATCCAGAAGGAATCTACTCGGCCCCACGACAAGGAAGGTCAGCGACCCGGTGAAGACCAGCAGGAGCAGGATCATGAACCCGTAAGGCTCCAGGCGCTGCAGGCCATAAGCCAGGTTATCCGGGAGCAGGCCGACAGCCACGCGGTAGCCATCCAGTGGGGCAATCGGGATCAGGTTAAACACCATCAGGAAGATGTTGATGGTGATAAAGGTGCTGAAGAGAAAGCCGAGCGAGGGGAGCTCGCCCCGCACCGGATCAAACAGGGGGATCAGGCCAAAGCGCACCGGGATCGCGGCCAGCATCGCCAGGAGCAGGTTGGAGAATGGGCCAGCCGCGGCCACCATCATCCAGCCCAGCTTGCCATAGCGCAAGTTATAGGGATTCACTGGCACAGGCCTGGCCCAGCCGAACCCCGCCAGGAGCAGCATCAGCGTCCCGAATGGGTCCAGGTGCACCAGCGGGTTCAGGCTGAGGCGCCCCTGATAAGCCGCTGTGCGGTCACCGAGCTGGCTGGCTGTCCAGGCGTGTGCAAACTCATGGACGGTGAACGCAATAACCAGGGTGATAGCACGTGCAATCAGTGTCGGTAAATCGGCAGATAGCATCAGTTATCCAGCCATAAGGCTCTCCACACCAATTATACCATACGATAGGGTGAAGTGCAGGAGAATCGGTCTGAGCGTCCATTGATAATTTCTTGCTAACTTTTTATGACTATATATTCACTTTTTCCCTACCCCGCTTAGTTACACTGCTCAGGCCAAGGGAGGCACATAGAATGCCATATCAACGTGTGATGGTTTTTTTGTTGACCGCGCTGGTTGCGCTGGGGCTGGTTCTGACCGGCTGTGGTGCGACGCCAGCAGCGGTGACTATTCCCCAGATCGTCATCAAGGCCACAGACTACGCCTTTGACGCGCCGGCGCAGGTGAACGCGGGCCTGATCTCGGTCAGGCTGGAGAACAACGGCCATGAGCTGCACCAGGCGCAGCTCGCGCGCCTGCAGGATGGCAAGACGATGGCCGACTTGCAAGCCGCGCTGGCGCAAGGGGAAGAGGCTGCCATGGCTCTCCTGGAGTTTGTTGGCGGGCCGAGCGCCCTGGACGCCGGCAAAAGCCAGGAGGTGGTGCTGGACCTGAAAGCGGGCAATTACGTGCTCCTGTGCTTCATCGCCAGCGCAGATGGTGTCCCCCATCTGGCTAAAGGTATGGTGAAGCCGCTCCAGGTCGTTGCCGCCACCGGCCAGGCTGAGGCGCAGGCCCCGCGGGCTGACCTGAGCATTGTCCTCAAGGACTTTGGCTTTGAGATGCCCGCAGAGGTCAAGGCCGGTAAGCAGACCTGGGAGATCAAGAACGCAGGGCCCCAGCTCCATGAGATGGTGATCTTCAAGCTCGCCCCCGGCAAGACGTTGGCCGATGTCGGCGCGTTCTTCCAATCGCCCGCTGGCCCGCCGCCCTTTGAGGCGGTCGGCGGCATGCAGGCGTTGGATGTCGGCAAGTCCGCCTGGCTGGTCCTTGACCTCCAGCCCGGCAATTACGTTGCGCTGTGCAACGTACCCGATTCGGCGAGCGGCAAAGCGCACAGCGAACTCGGCATGATCATGCCCTTCACCGTCAAATAGGAGCACGCTCCCCGGCGGGTGGTGTCCGGTCTTCAGCGCAAAGCGCGCAGAGGAGGCAGAGCTTGTATGGGTGTCCTCTGCGCGCTTTGCCTGCTCTGCGGTAAGTTGCGGCACGCCCTGGCTGCGTAGATTGGGCTCGCTACTCCACGTTGAGGATGTGGGTCTCAATCTCCGGTGGGCACAACTCCCGGAAGCGGCGGGCGTCGGCTTCGCTCCCGGCCACGCCAGCCCCGTAGTGCATGGGGATGGCGATTTTGGGCTTGATGCGCCCGGCGGCCCGGGCCGCCTCCTCCGCCGTCATCACGTACACACCGCTGACCGGCAGCAGGGCAATATCGCACCTGATCTGGTCCATCTCCGGGATCAGGTCGGTGTCACCGGCGAAGTAGAATCGGGTGCCCCCGACGGTTACGATGTACCCCACGCCCCCCGCTTCTTTGGGGTGGAAGCGCTTGCCGATGTTATAGGCCGGAACTGCCTCCACAGTCACATCGCCGATGGTCTGCTTCTCGCCAGCGCGGATCACGCGGACATCCCGGCCCAGTTTGGCCGCTGCCGAGGGGTTGGCGATCACCACCGTCTTCGGCCCGCGTATGCGGTTCACGTCCTGCGCTGAGCAGTGATCATAGTGCTCGTGGCTGACCAGAACCAGATCGGCCTGGAGCGGCTGGCCCTTAAGCTGCCAGGGGTCCATGTAGATGACCGGCGGCCCATCAATGCGAAAGCTGTCATGGCCGAGCCAGTGCAGTTTCTCCAGCATGGTGACCTCCTGTTCTTAACGAATTTCCTACCCAATTCCTACCGATTTCAGCTAGTATGGGAGTATAGCACATAATCTGTGGTAGAATATAAGCTATGGACATCGCCACCTATTTCCACGAACTGGGGGAAGCGTTAACCGGCCTGCCCCACGCGCCGATTGAAGCCATGCTGGCTATCCTGCAACAGGCCCGGCTGGAAGGGCGCACCATCTTCATTGTGGGCAACGGGGGAAGCGCCTCTACCGCCTCGCACTTTGCCTGCGACCTGGGGAAAAACACGGTCATGCCCGGCGTGCCCCGCTTCCGCGTGATAGCGCTCACGGATAACGTGGAGGTCTTTTCGGCGCTGGCGAACGACCTGGGCTACGAGAACGTCTTTGCCGAGCAGTTGGCGAACCTGCTGCAACCCGGCGACGTGGTCATTGCCATCTCCACCAGCGGCAACTCGCCCAATGTGCTGAGGGCGGTGGAATTCGCCCGCGCGAAGGGGGCGACGACAATTGGCTGGACGGGGCAGGGGGGCGGCCACCTGGCTGACCTGGTGGACCTGCTCATCGCGGTGCCCAGCACGCGCATTGAGCAGGTGGAGAACGCCCATCTTATCCTGCACCACCTGGTGACGATCCGTATGCGCGAACTGAGCCGGGCGCTGGCGGCCTCTATGGCCCAGCCCGCGTAAGCTCAGGACGGCGTCGCCCGTCTATAGAGTTGCTGCGGGTCTATACGCGTGATGCCTGCAATCCAGTGCTCTCCTCCTCTATCTCTGAAAAAACTGCCGTCGGTTTTTAACCGACGGCTATGCATGGGAAACCTGCTCTCCGGGTTTGATACCAGAAGCCGTCGGATTCTATCCGACGGCTTGACTATCCCGATAACACAAGCGGAGAAACAAAGGAGGCCCGATGGAGAAATGGGAGCACTGTGAACTGGTCGGCGGCACGGTGAAGTTCCTGGGCGCAGTCGGCCTGTTTGCCGATAAGAGCGATAGCTACGGCCAGCCGGCCCAGGCCTGGAAAGACCTGGAAAACGAGGGCTGGGAACTGGTCGCCGTGGTCGCCGACAAGGATGGCCAGTTCCACTACTTCTTCAAGCGGCCACGACGCGCGTAAGCGGACAGAGGGGCAGATGAGCGCTTCGCGCCCGACGGAGGACGGAGGACGGAAGACGGATTCGCCTCCGCCCTCCGTCAGTACGTCGGCAGGCGCGGGTCCACCTCTCGCGCCCAGGCGTTGATGCCGCCTTTGAGGTTCTTCAGCTTGCGGTAGCCGATGCCCCGCAGAAACTCCAGCGCCCTGGCGCTGCGCGCCCCGGTCTTGCAGTACAGGACGATGGGATCGGCGCTGTCCAGTTCGTGCACCCGCGCCGCCAGTTCACCCAGGGGGATCAGATGCGCTCCCTCTATGTGGGCAATATCCCACTCGTGCGGCTCACGTACATCCACCAGCACAATCCGATCGCCGTGCTCCAGGCGCTCCTTCAGCTCGCGCGGCGTGATCTCCCACTCCGAGGCCAGGCCGCTGCCATCCTCGCGGTCGTGTGCCGGCATGCCGCAGAACGCCTCGTAGTCAATCAGCCCGGTCACTGTGGGGTTCTCGCCGCAGACCGGGCACGTGGGGTTCTTGCGCAGTTTGACCTCTTCAAAGCGCATGTGCAGCGCATCGTACAGGAGCAGGCGCCCGATCAGCGGCTCGCCAATACCTAAAATGAGCTTGATCGTTTCGGTCGCCTGAAGTGTGCCGATGGTGCCGGGCAGGATACCCAGGACGCCGCCCTCGGCGCAGCTTGGTACCAGCCCCGGCGGCGGTGGCGTGGGGAACAGGCAGCGATAGCACGGCCCCTGTTTGGCGTAGAACACCGACACCTGCCCCTCAAAGCGGAAGATGGAGCCATACACGTTGGGCTTGCCCAGGAGCACGCAGGCGTCGTTGACCAGGTAGCGCGTAGGGAAATTATCCGTCCCGTCCACAATCACATCGTAGTCTCTCAGAATATCCAGCGCGTTCTCCGAGGTCAGGACGGTCTCGTACGTATCTACCTGGATAAACGGGTTGAGGTCCAACATGCGCTCTCTGGCCGATTCCAGCTTAGAACGCCCGATGTTCTTCGTGCCGTGAATGATCTGGCGTTGCAGGTTGGTGGCATCCACGACGTCATAGTCCACCAGGCCGATGCGCCCGAGGCCCGCTGCCGCCAGGTACAGCGCCAGCGGCGAGCCCAGCCCGCCCGCGCCGACGAGCAGCACACTGGCCGCTTTAAGCTTCTTTTGCCCGGCCAGGGCCACCTCCGGCATGATCAGGTGGCGGCTGTAGCGCCGGATTTCCTCGTTAGAAAGTTCAACCTCCGGTACGCTCTTGTCTAAGGCGATCATCATACCCTCCTGTGCAGGCTGAAGGGGGAAATCAATCCGTCCTCCGTCTTCTGTCCTCCGTCCAGCGCGCTGATCTGGCGCTTTAAAACCTCGGCGGTCACATAGCCATGATTAAAATAGCGCAACTCGCCGCGATGGTCCAGGATGATGGTGGTGGGCACACTCAAAACACCCCAGCGGGCGGCCTCATCGGGCTGGAGCAGCGCATCCACGCGCACCACGCGGATGGCCTCGCCCAGTGCATCCTCCACCTGCGCCACCGCAGGCGCCTGGAGCGACCAGCAGGGCGCGCAGCCGGGTGTGCTAAAGTAGAGCAGGGTGGGCCGGCCATCGGGCTGTGTGGCCGGCCTCACGCGGCGGCGCACCCAGGCCAGATGGGCACGTTGCCAGAGCAGATAAAGCGCAACGCCCATGGCGACAATGGCCAGCGCCCAGAGTACGCGTTCTAACACGTTACTTCTTCTCTCTCTCTATCGGGCTGACGGTGAAGCCCGGCACATGCAGGCGATTAAGCTGATAGTAGATAAAGCACCCCGCGCAGAAGCCGGCGAACAGGTTGAGCGCCGCCAGTCCGACAACCAGCCAGGCCAACGCCCAGCCGATGACGGGCTGGTTCAGGGCGATCAGCGCCAGGCTGGACAGGGCCAGGAACACGCCCCCCAATCCCTGCGCGAACAGGTGCGGCTCCGGGTTGTCGGGGATGACGCGCGGCTTGAGCACCCCCGCCGGTTTCAGCACATAAGTATATACGGCTTTGAACAGCGCTGCCTGGGGCCAGATCGTGCCGACGAGCATGACGGCGGCGACGAACGCCACCAGCCAGGGCGTGTTGGTGATATAAGCAGCGATCAGCAGGGCGATGATGAACGCCTGATTGACCTTCAGGGCCATATGGTCCACCTTTCTCTCGTCCCCGCCACCGGCGATAGAGGGCACGATGCGGATGGTATCCTGCTCCCCCAGCGGCGTTTCGCCCTGGCGCAGGTAGCGCACATCCTCACTGTTCACGAAGATGTTGACGAAGCTGCGCAGTTCTCCCCTTTCATTGAAGAGATGGGGGCGCAATTGGGGATAGCGTTCCGCCAGCTCATTGAGCGCTGCGCCGACGGTTGTGCTCTGCACCGGCACAATGCTCTGCCCTCCTGTATAAGGTCGCAAAGGTGTGGGAATACGGATGCTAGGCATAGACTAACTCCTCCTCTACAAATTGGCTGCGGTCATCCAGCAGGCGCCAGGAGCGCGAGCCGGATGCGCGCCCGTGTTCAACCGAGGTGATCACATAGGAATACCAGGGCCAGGCGTGCTCGCGGTCAAAGGCCGAGGGCCGGGCGGGATGATCGGGGTGGGAGTGGAAGAAGCCGATCACCACCAGCCCCCTGCGTTCTGCTATCTCCTCGCTATCGGCCACAGCGTCAGGCGGGATCAGGTAGCGGTTGTGCCGGGCGTCCACTTCGCGCTGGTTCTCCACCGGCAGGATTTCCGTGACGATGCGAGTGTCCCCTTCCACCCGGCCTAACAGAATGCCGCACCCCTCGTGGGGGTAGGCCGCCTCGCCATGGCGTTCTATCGCCGTGAGCAGTTCCGCGGTGATTTCCAGTGCCATGTCACCTTCTCATTCGTTGACAGATAACGCAAGCAACCGGGTTAAAACCCGGTACTGGGGCTTCCGTCATTCCTGGTTCGTTATTTGTCTATCCAGAAGCGCTCGCTCAGGTATTTGTAGCCGCTATCGGGGAACACCGTGACGATGACGCCGCGCTCCAGCTCACGGGCGACCTCCAGGGCCGCCACCAGGGCCGCGCCTGCAGAGACGCCCACAAACAGCCCCTCTTCGCGGGCCAGGCGGCGGACCATGGCGTACGCCTCTTCAGTGCGCACACTCAGTTGCCGGTCCACCAGTTCTGGCCGATAAATCCCCGGCACGATGGCTGTGGCCATGTGCTTCAGTCCCTCCAGGCCATGAAAGGGCGAATCCGGCTGCACGCCGATAAGCTGGATGTCGGGATTAAATGCTTTCAGGCGGCGGCCTGCCCCCATCAGCGTCCCGCTCGTCCCCAGCCCGGCGACGAAGTGGGTGACCCGCCCGCCGGTTTGCTGCCAGACCTCCAGGCCGGTGGTGCGGAAGTGCGCCCGCCAGTTGGCCGGGTTGTTATACTGGTCAGCGTAAAAGGTATGCTCCGGGTCGGCGGCGGCCAGCCGTTGCGCCTCGCGGATGGCCCCGTCCGAGCCTTCCAGCGGGTCGCTAAACACCAGTTCGGCACCGTAGGCGCGGAGGACGCCGATGCGCTCCGGGCTGGCGTTTTCGGGGATGACCAGCCGGACGCGGAAGCCCCGTGCCGCGCCGAACATGGCATAGGCGATGCCCATGTTGCCGGAGGTTGCATCCAGGAGCACCTTATCCGGCGTTAACAGCCCGCTTTCCTCCGCCTCGCGGATGATCTCAAGCGCGGGTCGGTCCTTCACCGACCCGCCCGGATTGAACCACTCGGCCTTGGCATAGATCTCCACCTGGGGGGACAGGTCCGCCGTGATCCGTTCCAGCCGGATAAGCGGTGTATTCCCCACCAGGGCCTCTAGCGAATATCGTCTGGCGCGAACCGCCTGCATGGTCTTGTCCATTCTTCTCCCTTATCCATTCTTCAGAGCCTGTGCACGTTTCTGGAAAGCAAAAGACCAACTGACGCAAAACGGGTGGGATGCCCACCGACACCAGCATGGATCTGGAGTTCGCGGGGACGCTCCCACCCGTGTTCAGTTGGTCTTCGTGCTTAAAGCGAAAGTGTCTGAACGCGGGTGGTCAACGCCCCCGCGCAGGACACATGCAGGTTAGGTTCACGCCTCCAAAGCCGACCATTTTGCTGATCATCATCTTCTATACGCTATATGGAGTATAGCATAAATTCGCCGCCTGTCAAGCACAAATTCAATCTTCCATCTCAGATCGCCCCCGGCCTGCTGTGGCCTCAGCGAAGGTTCAGGACAGGCAGCAGGTAAATCTGGAAGGAGAAGTTTAGGATCATCAACGATGAACGAGAACTGCTGTATTCAGAGTGGGTGTATAATGATGGGCAGATAGGGAGGCTGCTCTGTTGATGAACAAGACACTGGAACATCTCATTGTGCTCTGCGCTATGGGCGATCCTGCTCCCTTACGCGAATAGATAGATGGATTGAGTAAAGGGACTTTAGCATCTACATTCGTTGATTTACTTACAATATACATTAATGATGCAAATTCCTCTAGCTTGCGGGAGCTAATCACAGTGCGGGTGGCTGGCTATGAGCTCTCTGAAGGGAAACTCGGGTATAATGGTTATCGGCTGGCTGCGCCCAATAGTATGCCTTCCTTTTGCGAAGCCAAGCCAGTCAATGTGAGACGTTTAGAGGATGGTCGCCCTAATCGCAAGCTTAACGGTGGAGGTAATTTCTCTGATTATACGCATGAGAGGTTGGAGCGGGATTTAGAGAAGAACCCGCAAATACTGGTGAGCGGTTTTGTGGATGGCAAGTTGGTATATATCATAGAGTTTCCATTCAGATGTTTAGAAGCCAGGCTGCGTATGGTTCTGGAGAAGCATTTCCCTGGTAGGAGCCGCCTGGCCAATCAGTATCTGCGGAGCGCTAATTTTACATTCAGGGATTACCAGAACTGCCTTGATTTAAGGCTGGTGCATTGTGCAGAAAACTTGGACAACTTCAAGGATTGTCTATCCAGAGAGTTCTACATTTGGCTGAAAGGAGCAGTAGCATGAGCGGGCTGGAGGCCTACCTGGACAAAGTGGTTGTGGGCGATGTGCTGGATATCCTGCGTGCCCTGCCCGATAACTGCATTGACATTTCGGTCACTTCGCCCCCTTATAATAAGAAAGAAAACAAGAAGGGCTGGCTGGTTGCTAACGTGCAATATGCTCACTCCACCGACCGGATACCAGAAACGCAATACCAGGCATGGCAAATCCAGGTGTTGAATGAGGTGTTCCGGGTCACAAAACCAGGCGGATCACTTTTCTACAACCACAAAATCCGCTGGGAGAATGGTATCTTGCTGCACCCTTACGCCTGGGTCTCCCAATCTCTATGGACACTCCGGCAGGAGATCATCTGGGACCGGATGATCGCTGCCAACATTCGCGGCTGGCGTTTCTGGCAAGTGGATGAGCGCATCTACTGGCTGTACAAGCCCGCGAGAGGCCACCGGATCGGAAAGGAATTGGAGTCCCGACATGCGCTGCTGACATCCATATGGCGCTTCCCGCCTGAGCAGGACAACCCACATCCTGCGCCCTTCCCATTAGAACTGCCACTCCGGGCGATTTACTCACTCGTGGGTGACGAGCGCGGAAAAATCGTGTTGGACCCCTTTTGTGGAACAGGTACGACCCTGGTGGCAGCCAAAATCCTGGGACATCATTATATTGGTATAGATATTTCCCCCGTCTATGTTGCCTGGGCCAGGGAAAGGCTGGCTAATTGGCAGCGCGAGAAGCCTAAAGCGCATGAAGAACTTGCGCTGCACGTCGTCAGCAAGACCTTTGCCGAACGTAAGCGACGTGGCGAATTCACCGGTCGCTATGGCCCACGCCATCCTAAACGCAAGGAAGACCAGCCGACTTTGTTTGAAGCCACTGATGGGAAAAGCGAGTTAGAATAAGGATTCGGTAGACGCGCATTGGGTTAGAGCCAGTCCAGCCGTCGGCTGGGGGTCCATTTGCTATCCTGATGGAACTGTGGGGCTTTGCCGGGTTTCCTCATCTAAACCTCCCGGCCCGACCGGAAGGGTATGTGTGGTTCGGGCTGTATGTCCTGGGCCTGATCGCCATCCTGTACGTGCACCTGCCCGACTTCCGCCCGATCGGTGGCCAGCACCGGCGCACGTCGGACTTCCTCCTGCTCCTCATCGTCGCGCCGGTGCTGGGGCGCATGTTCGTGCTCCATCTGCCGCCGGTCTCCCTGCCGACCCCTGGGAGCGCGCCGGTCGCGCCGCAGGTGGCGCTGCTGGGCGCAGTTCCCATCCTGATCACCGGGCGTTTATTGGGAGCAGGGCCAGCCCTGCTCGTGGGCCTGGCCGCCGGGCTGGGGCAGGCTGCCTGGGGCAGCCATCTCCTGCTCCAGCCGTTTGAATTCGGCCTGTTCGGCTGGCTCAGTGGCTGGCTCATGCGCCAGGAGTATCAGGGGCGGGTCCCCCAGGCCGTGCGCCAGCCGCTGGCTGCGACAGGGGTGGCGCTGGCGCTCATGACATTGCCGCTGTTCCTCAATGGTCACGCCGGGACGACCGCGCCGGGGCTGGCGGGATTGGAGGATGCCTGGGCGTGGCTTTGGGCCATGTGGCCCCCCTTCGCGCTTCAGGCGCTGATCGCCGGGGGGCTGCTCCAGGGGGCGACCTCAAAGCGCCCGGCGTGGTGGCCGGTCGTTGAGGGGCGGCGCGTGTTGCCCTTTGCCCGCAGCCTGAGCCGGCGGTTGTTGTTCGCCTATCTGGCTCTGGGCCTGGCGCTGGCCCTGGTGTTGGTCGGCGCGGTCTCATCGGCGGCGGTGCGGCTGGCCACCCGGCTTGTCTTGACGCAGATGAGACGAGACGCCTCCAGCGCGGCCAGCGGCATCCCCTATTTCATCGCCACCGGTCGCGGGCTGGTATATGCGTTTGCCGAAGATGACCGCCTGCGCAGCCCCGATCCTCAGGTCCAGCGCGCCTGGCTGGAGCGTGACCTGCGCGCCGTAGCCTTCTACGACCAATTCATGCTCTTTGACGCGCAAGGCGCGTTGGTCGGTGCGTATCCAGACCAGGCCATTCAGGTAACGCCGGAGGAGCAGGCGGCGGTGGCCACGGCGCTCTCTGCCGGAATACCCCAGGAAAGCCCCGTGTTCGTGGGGGCCGATGGGCGCGGCGCGATGTCTTTCGCCAGCCCGCTGATGGAGGGTAGCCGGCCAGTCGGCGTCTTGCTGGCCCGAACTTCCCTGAGCACGAACCCAATCATGCAGCGTATCCTGGATGGCCTCCAGGGGACACTCGGCGCGGGCCAGGGGTTTATTGTGGACGAGCAAGGGCGGGTCATCGCCCATCCGGATGCCAGCGCGATCCTCCAGCCCTGGCAGGCGCCCTCACTGCCAACCGCCGAGGAGCGCGCCGCCGACGGGACACGCTGGCTGCTGGTGGCGCTGGATGGGCCGGATCACCCCTGGAAGGTCGTTGTCCGTATGCCTTACCAGGTCGTCCTGTCACTGGCGACGCAGATCGTCGCGCCCCTGCTGGTGCTCCTGGTCCTGGCAGGCGGCGGCGCGGCGGTCGGGCTGTCGCTGGTATCCAACCGGCTGACCCGGCCCTTGCGTGCGCTCTCCCAGGCGGCGGTCCGCATCGCCCAGGGCGACCTGCAACGGCCCGTAGAGGTGCGCGGTGAGGACGAGGTGGGACAGCTTGGCGAAGCCTTTGAGCGGATGCGGCTCAGCCTGGAGGGGCGGCTGGAGGAGCTCTCGCTCCTCCTCCAGGTCAGCCAGGAGGTGGCGGCGAGCCTGCAATTGTCTGAGGGCCTGCCCCCTATCCTGGAGGGCGCCTTACAGGCCACCGAGGCTGTGGGGGCGCGCATTGTGCTGGTGGACCGGGAGGCGCGTGTCCAGCGGACGTTCAGCGCTGGGCTGGCAGGCCCGGCCATGGCGCGGCTGGATAGCGCGGTGGTGAAGTTGACGCGCGGCGATAAGCCCTTGCAGATTGAGCACCTGGTGCGGGCGCGGGCCGTGATTGACGCCCGGACGGTGGAAGGGGCCATTGAAGCCCTGATCGCCCTGCCGCTGCGCCGCGAGGCCCAAACCCTGGGCGTGTTCTGGCTGGGCTATCCCCATCCCCACCATTTCCCGGATTCCGAGGTCGGCTTTCTGACCACGCTGGCGAGCCAGGCGGCGGTGGTGATTGAGAACGCCCAGTTGTTTGAGGCCGCCGAGGGAGGCCGACAGCGGCTGGCGGCGATCCTGGCGAGCACAGGCGACGCGGTGCTGGCAACTGACCGCGATGACCGCCTGCTGCTGATCAACCCTGCCGCTGAAGCCGCCTTCAATCTCCGCGCCGAGGATGTGCTGGGGCGTCCTGTGCGGGAGTGCATCCGCGATCCGAACCTGGCCGACTTGCTCACAGCCACGCCGGAGGCTGCGGCCATTCGTGAAGTGCCCCTGAAGGATGGACGCACGCTGTACGCCAGCGCGGCCAGTATTGACGGCGGGGAGGGGCAGCGGGCCGGCCGGGTGGTCGTGATGCGCGATATTACTGCGCTCAAGGCGCTTGACGAACTGAAAAGCGAGTTTGTCGCCATGGTCTCACATGACCTGCGCGAGCCTTTGACCCTGATGCGCGGCTACGCCACCATGCTGCCCATGGTCGGGCATCTGAACGCCAAGCAACAGGAATACGCTGACCGCATCGTCGCCAGCGTTGAGCACATGACCCGGCTGATTGATAACCTGCTTGACCTGGCCCGCATTGAGGCCGGGCTGGGGCAGGTGCATGAGCCGGTCGCCTTACGAGCGATCCTGGCATCCGTGATTGACGCCTATCGTCCCCAGGCGGTGAGTAAAAACATTGCCCTGCGCCTGGAGTTGCCCGACGACCTGCCCATGGCGCTGGGCGATCCCAAGTTGATCGGGCAGGCCGTGATGAACCTGGTGGACAACGCCATCCGTTACACGCCGGAGGGCGGCCAGGTCACCCTGCGGGCGGCGCGGCAAGACGGGGCGGTGGTCATCAGTGTGCAGGACACCGGCTCCGGCATCGCACCAGCGGATCAGGTGCGCCTGTTTGAGAAGTTCTACCGGGTGCCGCGCCACGATGGCGCGAACGCCAAGGGCACGGGGCTGGGGCTGGCGATTGTCAAGTCCATCGCTGAGCGCCACGGAGGTCGTGCCTGGGTGGAGAGCCGGTTGGGCGAGGGCAGCACATTCTACCTGAGCCTGCCGACCGTGGAGGGTTAAGTTATGGAGATCGGCATTGTCGGTCTGCCCAATGCAGGCAAATCTACACTATTCAACGCGCTGACGCGGGCTGGCGCCGCGGTGGCGTCCTACCCCTTCACCACGATTGACCCGAACATCGGCGTGGCGGTGCTGGAGGACCCCCGATTGACGGCGCTCGCGGCTCTGATCAAGCCGGAGGAAGTCGTGCCGGCAACGGTCACGTTTGTGGACATTGCCGGGCTGGTGCGCGGGGCGCATCGTGGCGAAGGATTGGGCAACCAGTTCCTCGGCTATATCCGCAACGTAGATGCGATTGTGATGGTCCTGCGCTGCTTTGAGGACCCCGATGTGCCCCATGTCGCCCCGACCCTGGACCCGGCGGCTGACCTGGCCACGCTGGACATGGAGCTGGCGCTGGCCGACCTGGTCACAGTGGAGCGGCGCCTGGAGAAGGAGCGCAGCGCGGCCAAAGCCAACCCCAAGGCCCATGCGGAGACCATCAGCCATCTGGAGGCGCTGCGAGAGCGCCTGAACCGGGGCGAGCGGGCGGTTAACCTGACCTCTCAGCCCCCTCCCCTCTCAGGAGAAGGGGTGGGGGAGAGGTCAGCGGAACGTGCCCTGGCGCAAGAGCTGAACCTGCTCACAGCCAAGCCGCGCTTGCTGGTCGCTAATGTGAGTGAGCGCGACCTGCCGGGGGGCGGGCCATACGCGGAGGTGGTACGCCGGCTGGCGGCGGCAGAGGGCAGCGAAGCTATCGTTCTGAGCGCGCAAACCGAAATGGAGCTGGCCGAGTGGGACCCGGCGGAGGCCGCCGCCTATCGTGAGGCCCTGGGGCTGGAGACCTCTGGCCTGCAAGCACTGGTGGCGGCGAGCTACCGGCTGTTGGATTTGATCACTTTCTTCACTGTCGCCGGTGAACGTGTGGTGCGGGCCTGGCCGATCAAGCGCGGCACGCTTGCGCCCCAGGCTGCGGGCAAGGTCCACAGTGATATGGAGCGCGGCTTCATCCGCGCTGAGGTCATCCCGGTGGAGGCTCTGTTGGCAGCGGGCTCCTGGGTGGCGGCCCGCGAGCACGGCCTGATCCGCATAGAGGGGCGCACTTACGTCGTCCAGGATGGCGATGTGCTCCTGTTCAGATTCCAGACCTGAAGGTACCTTAACCGGGTTAAAACCCGGTACTGGTTGAGAATGCCTGGTTCAGCCACTCCACAACCTGGCTCCCTCCTTCGTCGTGTTGTGATCATCGTGCTGCTCTCGCTCCTATGGGCAGTGCTCCTGGCCTCAGACCAGGTGCCTCAACTGCGCGGGGGCCACGGCTGGCGCTGGACGTATCAGGCGCCTCAGAACGCGCTTCGGCTTGTGCCTTTAGCGCTGATCATGGGTGTATATCTGCTGGGGACCTGGTGGTTGCTTCAGCGCCCACGTGTGCTGGGTCTGATGCTGTGGGCTATCGCGGGTGGGATGGCATTGACCCTGGCCATCTTATACGTGCATGGAATGAACGATCCTCTGCTGGAGTTGCTCATCCTGACAGTAACCCCCTATACCAACGGCTGGCATTATGGCGCCGCGCACATTAAGGACTTGGGGGCTACTCTGAACACCTGGCCTCATTTCATGCAAGAAGCGAGACCCTGGTCCGCGCATGTGAGCCTGTCACCGCCGGGGCCGGTCATATTTTACTATGTGGCTAACCAGGTTCTGGCGCATTTCCCGGCGCTGGCCGATATGCTCAGCCGACCACTTCGTGCTGCTCGCTGTCAGGACCTCGTGCTCATGAGCTACAGCGATGCCCAACTGGCCAGCGCCTGGCTGGGTGCATTCATGCCTGTGTGGGGAGGGTTAGTCGTCCTTCCTATCGCCTGGCTGGGGCGGCGTTTATTTAATGAGCAGACCGCGCGTTGGAGCATCCTGTGGTGGCCGCTCATCCCAGGCTTCTTGATGTTCGCCAGCATGCTCAACACCTTGCTCCCCTTCCTTGCGGCACTGGCCATCGCTTTGCTGGTGGAGGCCATATATCGGGGTCAGCGTCGCTGGTTGTTCGCAGCCGGCCTGTCTATGTCCATGATCACATTTATCTCACTATCACTTGTGCCGCTGCTCGCGTTGGGTGGGCTGTTGGTCCTGAGCCTGTATCTGACCAGGGTAGATCTCCAGGGACAGGCTTCACCCATGACCTGGGACTGGCGCAGGCTGGTTTCTATGGGGCTCTGGGTCGGGGCGGGGCTGGCCGTCATCTGGCTTTTCTACTACCTGGCCTCAGGTGTCTCCATATGGGCGATCCTCACAGCGGCTGCCCCCATGCATCTGGGGCTAGACCGCCCCTACCTGCCATGGCTGTTCCTACATCTCTACGATTACTTCATGTTCACCGGCTGGCCAGTTGTCCTCATGGCGGCTCTCAGCGTAGGGCGCGTGATCAGCCAGCTACGCAGGCGGATGACTCTCGCTATTGGCGAAGGCCTGATACTGGTGACTGCCGTGACATTGGTCCTGCTGGACATCTCGGGTTTCCTGCGCGGTGAGACCGGCCGGCTGTTACAGTTCTTCACGCCGTTCGTTTTGCTGGCGGCAGCTCATTCGTTCAACGCTGGGGGGGATGGAGATCACCGGCCTGCATGGATTCTGACGGCAGGTCAGGCCCTCATGGTGATAACCCTGGCGACCTTCGTGCCCATCTTTGATTTGGCGAATGGCGATTTGCAGGCAAATGCAACGCTCGTGCCGCCTAACCCCATTGAGACCCCGCCTATCCCTCAGATCCCAAGCGGAGCGATCTTTGACAACACCTTGCGGCTGGATGCCTTCGCTGGCCAGGTGGAGAGACGGAACGGCCAGCCTGTCCTCGTCCTTTGGCTGAACTGGTCATCAACTGGCCAGGTGGATCGGCCTTATTATCTGTCCTTCATCCCTGTCGCACCGAGCGGCAAGCCAGCCAGTCAGGCGACACTCCTGCAGCCGTTTGATGAGGCCTACCCCACAACGTGCTGGCTACCCCGCAGCGGCCCAATCCGGGAGCGGGTGGAGGTGCCACTATTTGAGGACGGCAGCGAAGGCATGTGGTGGGTCAGCCTGGCGCTGGTTGATGGGGAGAGTGGGGTCAAACCTGGTGTGCGCCTGCCTGACGGTACGCAAGACAACCAGGTTGGGCTTGGCCCGTTCCCCGCACGTTAATCCAGAGGAGCGGCTGGCGATTCCCCCCGACCTGACGAGCCACAGGGTCAGGCGTCCACCTTGGCGGATACGCGTTCGCGCCGATGCGCAGGGCTAAACCTGTACGATCGGGTGTGTTCCTATCGCCAACAATGCTCTTGACAAACCTGATAAGGTGTGTTATTCTATAAACAGATAGACATTTATCTATGAATACAACGCCTCCACCTGACCTGGTTGAATTTGCCAAGGCCCTGGCTGACGAGACGCGCCAGCAGATCATGCGCCTGCTGTGCTGCCGTGAGCTTTCCGTCAACGAGGTTGTCGCCGAACTGCGCGCTGCCGGGCGCGAGGTGACACAACCCACCGTGTCGCATCACCTGGCGATCCTGCGCGCCGCCCATCTGGTTCACACGCGGCGTGAGGGCCAGCAGGTTTACTATACCCTCAACCGGGACCAGGTGGCCATGTGTTGCGGCCAGATCCTGTTGCGGCTGGCGCCGTTGACCGAGGCAGCCATGCAATTTCAGTCCCGGTTGGCAGAGCAGGGCTGACGGTTTCTTTGTTTAACTGAATCCATAGACGGACATCTATAAACGAACATGAAGGAGGAGTCTCATGACAGGCAAAGAGTACTTTGACCGGGTGGCTTCCCAGTGGGACACGCTGCGCCGGTCGTTTTACTCGGAGCAGGTGCGCGACAAGGCGCTGGCCGTCGCTGGCGTGAAGCGCGGCGCGGTCGCCGCCGATGTAGGTGCGGGCACGGGCTTCGTCACAGAGGCGCTGGCGCGTGCCGGGCTGAAGGTCATCGCCGTTGACCAGTCGGAGGCCATGCTGGCTGAGATGCAGCAGAAATTCGCCGGTGTGGAGGGCATAGAGTACCGCCGCGGCGATGGGGAAGCGCTGCCCATCGCGGATGCGACCTGCGACTATGCCTTCGCCAATATGTTCCTGCACCATGCCGAACGGCCCGATCAGGCGATTGGGGAGATGGCCCGCATCCTCAAGCCGGGCGGCAGGCTCGTGATCACCGATCTGGACGAGCATGGGTTCGCCTTCTTGCGCGAGGAGCACCACGACCGCTGGCTGGGATTCAAGCGCGATGACATCCGGCGCTGGTTTGTCCAGGCCGGGCTTAAGCATGTGCGCGTGGACAGCATTGAAGAGAACTGTTGCGCCTCGTCCAATTGCGGCAGCGAGTCGGCCACTATCAGCATCTTTGTCGCTTCAGGGAAAAAATAAACGGTGAGGAGGAGTCTTCCATGAGTCAGACGTTCTATTCGGATGAGGACGTAAAGCAGGCGGTGCGCGAGCACTACAGCCAGATCGCCCGCAACTTTCGCCCGGAGGGCGACGCGAACTGCTGCGGCCCCGCTTCCTGTTGTGGCGATGGGGGCGCGGCGGTGAACCTGTACGCTGATGATACGCTGGCCGGGCTGCCCCCCGACGTGGCCGGGCTGGCGCTGGGCTGCGGCGACCCGGTGGGGATACAAATGCTTCAGCCGGGGCAGACGGTGCTGGACCTGGGCTCCGGCGGTGGGATAGACTGCTTTCGGGCCGCGCAGCAGGTCGGCCCGGAAGGGCGCGTCATCGGCGTGGACATGACGCCGGAGATGATTGACCGCGCCCGTCGCAATGCCCGCCAGTTGGGCCTCACGAACGTGGAGTTCCGCCTGGGCGAGATTGAGCACCTGCCGGTGGCCGACGCCTCGGTGGACGTGATCATCTCCAACTGCGTCATCAACCTGGTGCCGGATAAGCGCCAGGTGTTCCGCGAAGCCTACCGCGTCCTGCGGCCCGGCGGCCAGCTCTCGGTGAGCGACATCGTGACGCGGGGGGAGTTGCCAGAGGCCCTGCGGCGCGACCTCGCCGCCTGGGCGGGCTGCGTTGCCGGGGCAGTGGGTGTAGAGGAATACATCGCGGGCCTGAAGGAAGCGGGCTTTGAGGATGTGCGAGTGACGCCGGAGAGCCAGAACCTCCCTGTCTATGCCCCTATTTTCAGCGCGCGGATCACGGCGCGGAAGCCACGCCAGACAGAGTGATAAGCATTCGCTCCCAGGTGACGGCTCTAACGTTTAAGTATAACCTATTTCAAAAGTGAAGGGTCCCACTCTTGCTTACCCTTCACCGCCCGACCTTCTTTACACTATGATCAGGATTTCTACCAGCGCACCCTCTGCCACAGGCGTTATTGTCTAGTCTCTCTGGATGTCAAGCGCGAATCCCGGTACCGGGTTTTAACCCGGTTTCTGAATTGGAACGACTAAGCAGGATGAATATCACGCCCACAATGTGCCTTTTGTCTCTTGACCCCCGACCAGCCATCGGCGCATAATCTGGGAGAGGGATCCTATGGAGGTGCTCAATGGTTGCACAAGACCCGCCCGGTTCCTCAGCCGCGCTGGCCGCGCCGGACGGCGACCAGGCGCCAGATGTAGTCCAGGCTGACGTCATGCGCATCCTGGCGCGGGGGCAGGGCGAACTCATCCAGCCGCCCGACCTGGAGGCCTTCCGCGAGTGGAACCGCATCCAGAAGCCCAGGGCGTTGATTGACAAACGCATGTCCGAGCACGAGGCCATTGCGCGCTTCGTGCACGACGGCGATTACATCGCCACCGAGCTGTATGGCATGGTGCGCGGGCCAATGTCGTTGGCCCGCGAGATCGTGCGCCAGGGCAAGCGCAACCTGCGCATCGCCGGCCAGGGTGTGCTGGAGCTTGACCTGTGGCTGGCGGCTGGCCTGGTGGAGAAGATTGACCACACGTATATCGGCCTGGAGATGTACGGTATCTCCAAAGCGCTGCGCCGGGCGGTGGAGAGTGGCCAGGTCAAGACGATAGTGGAGTGGAGCAACGCGGCCATCACCTGGCGCTTCAAAGCCGCGGCTATGGGCGTGCCCTTCATCCCGGTGCGTTCCATGCTGGGCAGCGATACCTTCAAGTACAGTGCGGCCATTGCTGTGGAATGCCCCTTCACCGGCCAGACGGTCTGCCTGCTCCCGGCGCTGATCGTAGATGTCGCCCTGATCCACGTCCACCGCGCAGATTGCTACGGCAACGCCCAGATTGACGGGATCACCGGCTTCGCTGCGGAGCTGGCCCGTGCAGCTAAGCGCCTGATTATCAGCACGGAGAAGATCGTGCCCACCGACGAGATCCGCCGTTACCCGGAGCGGACAATCATCCCCTATTATCTGGTGGATGCGGTGGTCCATGCCCCCTTCGGCGCCCATCCGGGGGAGATGGCTTACGAGTACTGTATGGATGAGCCTGCGATCCAGGAGTGGGTGGAGGCCTCGGCCACAGCCGAGGGTGCGCAAGCGTACCTGGAACGCTATGTCTATGGGGTGCGCAGCCATGAAGAGTATCTGGCGCTGATCGGCGAGAAGCGCCTGGCGGAACTGCGGGCGGGAGCGGAGGGGCGCGAATGACGCCGGATTACACTCCGAAGGAGATGATGATCTGCCTGGCCGCGCGGCAGATGTGCGATGGCACGACGACGTTCATCGGCGTGGGCGTGCCTATGCTGGCGGCGGCCCTGGCGATGCGCACCGTCGCCCCCAACCTGGTGCCCATCTTTGAGTTCGGCGGGACGGGGGCGCTGCTCAAGCGCCTGCCCCGCGCGGTCGGCGAGGCGCGCACGTTCCACAGGGCGGTGGCCGCCACCGGCATCTGCGACATCATGGAGACGGCAGCGCGGGGGTTCATTGACTACGGCTTCCTGGGCGCGGCGCAGATTGACCCCTACGGCAATGTGAACACGACCGTCATCGGCGATCATGACCATCCCAGTGTGCGTCTGCCCGGCAGCGGCGGCGCGAACGATGTAGGCTCACTGTGCTGGGTGACCATCATCATCGTCCCCCATGAGCGCCGCCGCTTCGTGCCCAGGCTGGATTTCCTCACCACACCGGGGTACCTGTATGGGCCAGAGGCGCGTAAGGCAGCGGGCCTGCCCGAACGCACCGGCCCGATCCGCGTGATCAGCACGCTGGCGATGATGGGCTTTGACCGGGCCACGGGACGGATGATGCTGCTGGCCACGCATCCGGGCGTGACCATTGAGGAGGTCCTGGACAACACCGGCTTTGACCTGCTGATTCCGCCGGAGGGCGTGGGCGTCAACGACCCGCCCACCGCCGAGGAACTCCGTATCCTGCGTGAAGAGGTGGACCCCGAGCGGATCTATCTCTAGACGTCTTTCACCAACGTCGCCTGCCCCACCCCTGCGGCGGTGTCCTCCACCAGCGCCAGGACAAAGCACAACGACGATAGCCGGTTGAGGTAGCGGATCAGGTCGGGGTTGCGGATGACGCCCTGATCGCGCAGGTAAACAACCTGGCGCTCGGCGCGGCGCACGACGGTGCGGGCCAGATGCAGTGCCGCGCCAGCCAGGCTATCGCCGGGGACAACGAACTCCGTGATCGGGGGCAGGGAGGCGCTGAAGCGATCCACCCGCTCCTCCAGCCAGGCCACACGCGCGGCGTCAATGCGGCGAAAGCGTTCCGCTGCCTCCGGCGTGGCCGAGACCTCCGACATGAGGTAGTAGAGGTCGCGCTGGGCCTCAAGCAGGGTGGCGCGCACATCGGGCGACGTGGCCAGGGCGCGGGCCAGCCCTAAGGCAGCGCTGGCTTCATCTACATCGCCTGAGGTCGCTACCTGCGGATGATATTTGGGAACGCGCTCGGGCCCTAGCAGCCCTGTAGAGCCTTCATCGCCAGCGCCGGTGTACATCTTGTACATATGCCCGTCTCCTCGCTGAGGGTTATATCTGATTCAGGCTTATCGGGCAAGCGCTAAAAAAGCAGGTTCTGTAGGGCTGTCCTGCTTCTAGACGCCCGCTCCAGCACCTGAGTGGCGCGGCTGGGAAATCGGGGTACAATATGTGTCTGATCCAATGGGGCACGGGTTCACCAAGCGCGAGAACGAGCTGAGGACACACAAGAGCACGGCGGAATTCTGAGAAGTATCTGGTAAAAAAGATATGACCGCAGCGCTTCAAGCAGCGTTAAAGTCTACGATACTGACACACCTGTCGCGTCTTGAGCAGTATACGCCTGCTCATGGGCGGGGAGTTGGTAGGCTGAGCGCCTCTGAGCTCAAGCAGGCGTTTGCTGATGACCCAGTCTATTCCATCTTTGGGCTTGATTCGCCGGAATACATCGCGGCTGCCCTGGCCGGAGGGACGATCACCAGCATACATCGTAAGCTCGGCGATGCCTATGAAAGCTGTATTCGCCTGATCTTTTCAACCCAATATCAGTTGACTGCCGAGCAGATACAGTATACTGCTCTCATCTCGTCAGGCGACAGGCAGATGCGGCGTAGCTTGGATGTTTACTTGGCTCTGCAAGACATCCCTGCATGGCGTCGGGAAAGTTGGGCGTCATATGCTGATAGCCAACTCAGGCAGATCAGCCCTACGCCCAGGGTAGATATCGAAGCGATTGGGCTGGAGGTACGCCATTGTTATCAGTCAGCAGATGCGAAGCGGGTGCAAGCGGACGAGGCGATGGCTCGTCACTGTATCGTTTCGGGCATACTTCCCGTGATGTTGATCTTCTGCGAGCAGTCAAACCGGAGCGTGATCAGCCGCTATCGGTCGCTGTGGGTTGTCACGGAGGGACATGCGTCCTATGATCTGGTGAAAGCGCAGACCGGCTTTGACTTCTACGCCTTTCTGCTGGCGAATAAGGATTCTTTCCGCCGACCTGTCATGGACTTGTTGAGGAAACTCCAGAGGTAGTAGCTATGAATCAGCTCAGACAGTTGCCTTTATGGAACACTAAACCGAGTTTCCAAAACCGAGATATTAAGGCGGTCACGTTTAAGGGCAAGTTCGATTATCCCATTCATCGGTGGTTTCGTCTTACGCCTAGTTTTTCGCCCGAACTCGTCACAGACATCCTGGACCATTGGGATTTGTCGCCCGATGCGCAGGTCCTGGATCCATTCTGTGGTGTGGGGACGACGCCACTGGTGTGTCAGGCAAGGGGGCTAAGGAGTTGCGCAGTTGAGCTGAACCCGTTGCTCCATTTTGTGGCACGGGTTAAGACAACTCCTGTCAGGTTTCCACGGGATTTAGCTGCTGCTGCCGGGGACGTGATAACCCAGGCAAAGCGCTACTTTGCTTCATTTGAGGACCAAGATGCAGATGCATTCTTGATAGGTCTACATAAAGTCATCCCTAGAATTCGGAACGTGACCCGATGGTGGTCTTCTACAGTTCTAAAGAAACTGGTGGCGTTACATCTATCGCTCGCGACTGCGTCATTGCCGGATGATTGGATCAGTTTTCTCAAATTGGCTACAGCTAGCATTCTCGTAGAGGTATCGAACGCGCTCCACAATCACCCATCACTCTCCTTTGCCAGGGTTGCTAGGGAGGATGCGCCGGTTTTTGAGAGGTTTCTGGAACAGGTGGAGATGATGGTGGACGATCTGGAGAGCTTCCCCCAGGTTAGGCCGCAAGCTTTGATATTGCGGGGAAATTCTAAGCACCTGGAACAGGTACTACCCACCAACAGCGCTTTTGATGCGGTCATAACGTCGCCTCCCTATCCCAATCGCTACAGTTATGCCAGGGAGACCCGTCCTCAGATGTTCTACTTGGGCTTCGTCCAAGATGGAAGAGAAGTGGGGGAGCTGGAAGTTGAGGCTATCGGCGGCACATGGGGTAAAGCCACTTCAGTTCTCAACGATCATTTTGAGTATCGCTCTCCCGCTGTCCAAGAGGCTTTGCGTGGCATCCCAGAGCGGATTGGGCAGCACAGTCATCTGATGCAAAATTACGTCATCAAGTATTTTAACGACATCGAGCAACACCTCCAGTCGCTCAGACCGTTTCTAAGAAGAGGCGCCCCGCTGGCTTACGTTATTGGTAATAGTAAATTCTACAAGATTGACTTGCCCTCAGACGAGGTTCTCGCTGATATCGCGGAGGCAAATGGCTTTCGGGTGGTTACGATTGAAAGGATGCGGCGGCGGAATAGTAAATCGGGGCTGTATGAGGCAGTTGTGTTTATGGAAGTTCCAGAATGACATTCGATCTGCTTCCTTCGCCCGTCACGTTCCTGAAATCCATGCTCGCCGGGCTGCCCGGCGAGCCAGCCCTCCGCGATTATGAAGCCTGGTGGGAGAGCGAAGGCCAGGCCATTTCTGATGCCACTGACCGCGCAGGCACGCCCTGGTTGCGCATGTTTGACCGCTTCGGCAGGCGGGTGGATGAGGTTTTATATCCACCCGATTACCGGAGAATGCTGATTAAAGGATACCAGATGGGCGCTGTATGGCGGGCCTTTGAGGGGAACTCCCTTGTGCCCTCCTATCTTCTGGGTTATGTCACTTCATTCTACGATCCTGGGCTGTACTGCCCCTATACCGTCTCGCTTTCCACCGCCGCCCCGCTGGAGAAATACGGCGATGAGGCGCTGAAAGCGCGCTTCCTGCCGCCGCTCCTGCGCCGGGATGACGCCGTGTGGCAGGGTGCGACCTGGATGACGGAGGCGAAGGGAGGCTCGGACCTGGGGGCCGCCGTGGAGACGGTGGCGAGGCCCCTGGGTGACCGCTGGCTACTGACCGGCGATAAGTATTTCGCCAGTAACGCGGGGGCTGAACTCGCCGTCGTCGCCGCCCGGCCTGAAGGCGCCCCCCAGAACGTGCGCGGCCTGGCCCTGTTCCTGGTGCCCAGGCTTCGGGACGACGGCAGCCTCAATATCTTCATCCGCCGCATCAAGGACAAGATCGGCACCCGCTCTGTACCCACAGGTGAGGTGGAACTCAGGGACAGTGACGCTTATCTCCTGGGCAAGCCGGAATGGGGCATCTACCTGATTCTGGAGGTGCTGAATCTGTCGCGGGTCGCCAACAGCATCGGCAGCGTCGCGCTGGTCCAGCGGGCGCTGGCCGATGCCCTGGGCTTTGCCGAGGGGCGGACGGCCTTCGGCAGGCCCATTGTGGAGCACCCGCTTCTCCACAAGCAATTTGAGGACCGGCTTTCCAGCCTGAAGATGGCATTCACGCTGGCCTGGGAGGCCGTACAACGCCTCAACGAGGTCTGGCGCGAGACCCCGCCTTACTCCGATCGTTACCATCTGTTCCGGCTGATCGCACACCTGGCGAAATACTGGACGGCAGAGCTGGCTGTCCAGACGGCCCGGTGGGCGATGGAGGTCCACGGCGGTGTTGGTACGCTCGCGGAATATCGGGTGGAACGCTGGCTGCGCGAGGCCATAATCCTGTCCATCTGGGAGGGGACGCCGCATCGCCAGATCCTTGACGGCCTGGAGGTCATGGAGCGCAAAGGGGCGCACCGGCTGCTCTTCCAGCGCCTGGCGGCGACTGCCGATCCCCAGGCGTTGGAGGACATGGCCTCGCGTGTAGAAGACCACCTGGCCCTCCCCACCGAGGAGAAGGAGGCCCAGGCCGAGGCCCTCTTCCGCGACCTGGCTGTGTTCACGGCCAGCACCTTGCTGGGCAGGCCTTAGCGGATCATGGCCAGATGATAGAGCCGGGGTCCGCTTGACGCTCCCGACAGATAGGCTATAATCCTGTACAAACGAATAGCCAACAGGAGGTTGGGATGACGACTAAGATCGTGAATGTAAGCGAGGCCCGGCAGCGCTTTACGGAACTGGTGCGAAATCTAGACGATCCTCTCTATATCACCGTTTACGGCAAGCCCCAGGCAGTGGTGGTCAGCTACGAGACGTATGAAGCGCTGTTGGAGAAGCTTGAGGAATTAGAAGATAGCCTGGATGTGCTAACCAGGCGCGATGAACCCACAACCGACTGGGAAGAGTTTGAGGCGAAGCTTGGGCAGGCATCAACTCCGGCTTAAGCGCTCAGCCGAGAAGGAGCTGCAGGCTCTCCACCCCGTAGACCGTGCCCGCGTTGCCGCAGCCATCCGAAGCCTGGCCAATGACTCACACCCGGCCGGGTGCAAAAGGTTGAAGCGGGTAGATGCGTGGAGCTTGCGGGTAGGTGACTACCGTGTGATCTATGACATAGACGACGTTGCGCTTTTAGTGACAGTGATCAAAGTGGGGCATGGTCGCGATGTTTACCGTGACCTGGGACGATGAGGAGGGCAACTGAAAGCGGAGATAGCGAAGCGGCTGCTTCCTGCTCTGATCGCTGGTACCCTCGCCGCCTGCGCTCCGGCATCGCCCGCGCCTGCCACGCCGGAGCCCATCGTCGTCACGGTCATCGTCATCGTTACGGCCACGCCACTCCCTGCGACCGCGACAGCAACAGCGGTCCCGCCTGCGCCGACAGCGCCCCCCGCCTCGGCCACGCCGCGCCCTTCGCCGACGCAGAACCCCCCTTCGCCCACAGCCACACCATCGCCACGCGCCCTTTCCAGCCCCACCCCCGCCGCGACGCTGAACAGCGCGGAACGGAATGCGGATGGCTGCCTGAAGTACCAGTTCGCCGGGAGCTATATCGGCCAGCAGGAGTGTGTCAGCGGCATCGTGGTGGACACCCATGCCACCGAGAGCGCCTTTTTCATCAATTACAGCCAGGATCGCACCGCGTTTTATGGGGTCTCGTTTGACTTGCGCTGGGAGAACCTGGTCGGGCGTTGCGTGCGCCTGCGAGGGGTGATTGAGACGTATCGCGGGCGGCCTGAGATCATCATTCGCGACCGTGCCCAACTGGAGTTCTGCGATTAAGTCGGGGCAGCACATGCCGTGCCCCGGCTGTGGCGCTCAAGGCGCTTCTAACAATTTTCTAACCATGCTCTATCTATCCTTCTATTGCACCGTGCCTCGGATCGTGATATAGTGAGGGTGGTCAACGGGGCTGGGATACCTCTCAACCATTGGGCTTATGGTCCTCCTTTTCGCGAACGGCCGCTGTCCGCCCGGACGGCGGCTGTTTGCGTTCCGATTGTCCCCCGGCTGGATTTGGCCTATAATGTCAGGCTATGCTGCCTTTACGCGATGTCAACCCAAGCCGGCGTGTGCCGGTGGTCACTATCGCTTTCATCGCCATCAACATTCTGGTCTTCCTCTACCAGCAGACGCTGTCGGAGGAGGAGCTGTACGCGCTGGCGCTGGTCCCATTTCAGGTCACGCATCGTTTTAACCTGGATGTGGCCCTGACCTTCTTTAGCTCCATGTTCATGCACGCCAACGTGCTGCATATCGGCGGCAACATGCTCTACCTGTGGATCTTCGGGGACAACGTTGAGGATGCCATGGGGCATGTGCGCTATATCATCTTTTATCTGCTCGCTGGCATCGCGGCAGCGCTCGCGCAAATCCTGGTCACGCCCAACACGCGCATCCCCATGATCGGCGCCAGCGGCGCGATCGCGGGGGTATTGGGCGGCTATCTCCTGTTGTATCCCAACGCCCGCATTCTAAGCCTGGTCATCATGTTCTATTTCATCCGTCTGGTGGAGGTGCCCGCCTACATTCTGCTGGGGCTGTGGTTCATTCTGCAATTTTTCACCGGCTTCGCCTCGTTTGATGTGGCGGGGGAGACCGGTGGGGTGGCGGTCTTCGCCCATATCGGGGGGTTCATCTTCGGCCTGCTCACGGTGAAGCTGTTCACGCTGGGCCGGCGGAGACGCCCGCCGGGGCCTCCTTCCTATGAGGTGATCCGGCCCTGGGGAGAGAATGAATGGTGGCGTGACCTATGATCAGCTTTGGGTGCGAGATCAGTGGCGTTCTTGAATATGCGTTGCGCCGGGAGTGGCTGGTCACTAATGGCCTGGGCGGTTATGCTGCCGGGACGGTGGCAGGCGCCAACACCCGGCGCTATCACGGCTGGTTGGTCGCTGCCCTGCATCCGCCCGTTGGCCGGGTTGTCCTGGTCGCCAAATGCAATGAGACCGCCTATCTGGATGGCGCAGCTTATCCCCTGACCACAAATGAGTATGCCGATGGCACAGTGGCTCCGCAGGGCTACATCCACCTGGAGTCGTTCCGGCTGGAGGGGACGATCCCGGTGTTCACCTATGCGCTGGCCGAGGCGCTGTTAGAGAAGCGTCTCTGGATGGTGCATGGCGCCAATACCACCTATGTCACCTATACCCTGCAGCGCACAGCTCGCCCGGTGACCCTGGCGATCACCCCGCTGGTCACGTTCCGCAGCCACCATGAACATGCCCGGGGGAATGGCTGGATGCCGGTGGTGGATGAGGAGAACCTGAAAGGCGCGCCTGGGCCTCTGTTGCGCGTGGATGCCAGGCCAGGCGCCCCGCCTTACTGGATCGGCGCCAGCCAGGGGGAGTTTGATTTGCGGGGCGGCTGGCATTGGAACTTTAAGCACCGGGTTGAGACCGAACGTGGCCTGGACGATGTGGAGGACCTGTTTGCTGCGGCGACGTTGACCGCGACTTTATATGAGGGCGAGACGCTTGCCCTGGTGTTGAGCACGGAGTTGCCCCAGGCGAGCGATTGGCAGGCGGCGTATAAAGCCGAACGCGCCCGCCAGGCCGGGCTGTTGCGCCTGGCCCCGCTTGAGCGGGAGCCACCCTGGATCCAGCAACTGGCGCTTGCTGCCGACCAGTTCATCGTGCGACGCCGCCTGCCCCCGGCGCCGCGCCCCCCATCGCCTGCGGAAGCCCTGCCTGTGATCCAGGGCGAGATGGTGAGTGAGGGGCAGGCAGAGGAGGCAGGTGAAGCGGAGGCCGGGCTGACGGTCATCGCCGGCTACCCCTGGTTCGCCGACTGGGGGCGCGATACCATGATCAGTCTGCCCGGGTTGACCCTGGCGCTGGGGCGCTCTCAGGAGGCGGCCCGCATTTTGCGCACATTCTCCCGCTTTGTGGATCGCGGTATGCTCCCCAATCGCTTCCCGGAGCCGCCCGTGCCTGGCATGGCGCCGCAACCGGCGGAATATAACACGGTGGATGCCACGCTGTGGTATTTCTGGGCGCTCAATGCCTATCTTCAGGCCACCGGTGATATGGACCTGATTGAGGAGCTGTACCCGGCGCTGGTGGACATTGTGGAGTGGCACAGGCGGGGGACGCGCTATAACATCCACATGGATGCGAACGATGGCCTGCTGTGGGCGGGCGAGCCAGGGGTACAGTTAACGTGGATGGACGCCAAGGCAGGGGACTGGGTGGTCACGCCGCGCATTGGCAAGCCGGTGGAGATCAACGCCCTCTGGCACAATGCGCTGGTCACGCTGGCCACCTTCGGCGACCGGCTGGGCCGCCGCCGCGCCGGCTACTACCAGGAGCTGGCCAGCCAGGTGGAGCAAAGCTTCAGGGAACGCTTCTGGTACGCGGAGGGCGGCTATCTGTACGATGTGATTGACGGCCCGGAGGGCGACGATGCCGCGCTGCGGCCCAATCAACTGCTGGCGGTGTGCCTGCCCTATAGCCCCCTGGATGGCGCCAGGGCGCAGGCGGTTGTGGATGTGTGCGCCCGCCATTTGCTCACATCCTACGGCCTGCGTTCACTGGCCCCCGGCCACCCCGCTTACCAGGGGCGCTACCTGGGCGACAGACTTCAGCGCGATGGGGCCTACCATCAGGGCACGGTCTGGGCCTGGCTGCTCGGCCCCTTCGTTATGGCTCACCTGAAGGTGTATGGCGACCCCGATCGGGCGCGCAGCTACCTAACGCCGATGGCCCACCACCTCAGCGATGCTGGTCTGGGGACGATCAGCGAGATTTTTGATGGCGACCCGCCTTTCACACCGCGCGGCTGCTTCGCCCAGGCATGGAGTGTGGCCGAGGTGTTGCGCGCCTGGATGGAGACGCGCAGTGACCGGCCTGCCAGCCGCCGGGGGTGAGTGACGATTCAGACGGGGCAACCCTCTGTCATACGAGCGTCGCAATGGCGTCAAAAATTCGTTCCTCTGCGGCTGACCGAGATTCTATTCCTAGTGACGTGGCACCGCGTCGCCTCTATAATCCCTATAATGGGTTGAAGGTAGGGTGAGATTGAAACCTGTGGATTCTGAGGAGGGATATATCATGAGGCACATTGCATTTATACTGATACTGCTGATGATTTTACCCTGGGTGATCTCCTGCGGGCCTGCCCTAAGCCAGCAATTGGCGGACGCAAACGTGCCTGCCAGGGCTACGAGAACGGACACGCCGACTGCCACGGCGACGTCTACGCCCACGCCCACATCCACCCCGACGCCCACATCAACGCCTACACCGACACCGACACCGACGCCCACGCCCACCAACTGGACACCTTCACCTACGCCGACCTCGCTGGCGGGGGGCTGGATGACCGGCGGTGGGGACGTGGAGAGCGATGGGATGCGTGCCCATGTGAGTTTTGTGTTGCGCTGCGATCCTGGCCAGGGCGGCAACAACCTGCAGGTCAATTGGGGGCGGGGCGAGAAGTTCCATCTGGAGCAACTCACCTGGGCCTCTTGCATTGACGATCCGGCTATTACGCCGAACCCGCCCGATGCCGCCTTTGACACCTATCGGGGTATGGGCACGGGGCGCTATAACGGCGTCGCCGGTGCCACGGCGGAGTGGACCTTTGTGGATGCCGGTGAGCCGGGGCAGGGTGACTCCGTCCGGATCACCATCCGCGATGCCAGCGGGCGCGTTGTCCTGTCGGTTTCAGGCCCATTGAGCGGGGGCAACATCCAGGCCCATGGGGCCGGGGGCGGGGGCGGGCCGACGCCCCCGGCGACAACGATCACGCCGGCGCCGACCGAGACCCCCAGGCCGGGCAGGACCCCCAAGCCGACGCACACCCCCAGGCCGACGCATACGCCGAGAAAGTAGCGCCAGCCTGATGCGCAGGAATGCCGCCCTCTGACGCCCTTATCCCGGTTACCCGCACACCTGTTGGCGATTTCTGGACACGGCTGTGGCGCTTCGCTGCCAGCGCTCGCCTGGCGGTCCTCTGGATTGCGCTGATCGGGCTGAGCCTGGGCCTGATGGCGCTCTTGCCGCAGATGCCGGGGGCCGCGTTGGAGGATCAGGCCGAACTGGCTCGCTGGCTGGTCACGGTGCGCTCACAGCTTGGCGCGGCAACGGAGACATTGCTGAATCTGGGCCTGCTGGCTATCCGCCAGGCCCCCTGGTTCCGTCTGATCCTGGCCGGGGCAGCCTTCAGCCTGCTGATCCGCCTGTACACTTATGTGGAGGCCTTGCAGCAGGGGCGCGAGCCGCCCGGCGCACAGACCCCCGATTCCTTCTTCGCCGATCCTCATCCGCACCGCAGTGGGCGGGTGGCGTCAGCGCCAGAGCAGGCGATCCAGGCGCTGGCGGCGCGGCTGAAACAGCGCGGCTACCGCGTGCGCACGGAGGCTGGGGGCGCCGCGCACTACCTGGTCGCTGACCGCCCGCTTGCCCCGCTCGGCCCGCTCCTGGCTCACCTGGGCCTGGTGCTTCTCCTGCTGGGCGCAGCCTGGAACGCGGTCGCCGCTTGGGAGCAGGCCGAGATTCCCCTGCCGCCGGGGGAGGTGATCAGCGCCGGGCGCGGCCCCACCATTGAGCTGCGATTGGAGGATGTATCCCCTCAGGGGCAGGCCCAGATCACGCTGCTGGCCAGCGGCGGGCCGGTGGCGCAACGCACCCTGGCGCCGGGGATGACCTGGTGGGTCGGCGGGCTGGGTGTGCGCCTGGTTCGCCAGGGGCCGGCTGTCCACTTCTCCGCCAGCGATGCCCAGGGCGCCTCGGTGATGCTTCTGGCCGCGCCGGGGGCAACGCCGGTGCCCGCGCTGACTTTGCTCGTAACCCCTGACCGCCCGGAGGTCTCGGCCTTCGTGCCTGCACAGGCCCTCGCACTGCAAGCCGAAGGGCGCGGTGCTGCTGCGATCCGGCTGCGCGCCCTGCGCGGCACGGCGGGGGAACCTGTTGCCGAGGAGGAGATCACGGGCGAGAAAACACTGACGATAGATGAGGTCCGCTATCAGGTCAACGTCACCCCCTATGTCAGTGTGGCCCTGATCTATCTGCCTGGCCGCCTCATTCTGATCGGCGGTGGGTTACTCACAGCCCTGGGCCTGCTGGCCTGGGGCCTGTACCGCCCGCGCCGCATACGGGCGCTGGCTGCCCTGGAGGGCGGCGCGACGGTTATCAAGATAGCCAGCGAGCTTGGGCCGCTGCCCGCGCTGGGCCTTGAAGGGGATATGCCCCCCTCCCCAGCCCTCCCCCACAAGGGGGGAGGGGGTGAAGTCTAACACCCGACTCCAGAGGGCAAACTTATTCTCCAAGTCGTACCACCAGGCTGTGCCTGGTAGAGCCGACCACAGGCCGTCGGTACATTTTTTAGTGAAAGGCTGAAACGGTGTCGGAGCATGGAAAGATTAATTCTTTGAAAAGCCCTGCCTCTAGTATAGTAGCCCGTAATCCCTTCATCCGCTATACATAGTATAATAGTGATCAAGGAAGAGGTGTGTGAAAGATGGTGACGATTGCTTTCCCGGATCGTGAGACCGAAAAGCGAGCGCTTGCCTTCTTGCTCGGCAGGTTCTCGGGGCGAGTACTTGGCTCAGGCGAGCCTCTTGTGCCTGAGGCTGCGCTAGAGGCACTCGCTGACCAAAATATCCCATTTAGCGTCAAGGGCAAGGCAACTTATGAGCAGCAAGTGGCGGCGCTTCGCGGTGCTGCTCCCTCTCCAGTGTAATGACGGTCGCGATATGCCACCGGAATGGCTGGCTGGTGAGTTATCGCATTGAGGTAGAATAGGAAGGTCCACATGAAGCGAGTCATTCGTGCCCCACGCGGCACAGAGATTTCGTGCAAGGGCTGGCTGCAGGAGGCTGCCCTGCGCATGTTGATGAACAACCTGGACCCCGACGTCGCCGAGAAGCCCGACGACCTGATCGTCTATGGCGGGCGGGGCAAGGCGGCGCGCAACTGGGAGGCCTTTGATGCCCTCGTCAAGGCCCTGCGCGAACTGGAGAACGACGAGACTCTGCTTGTCCAATCGGGCAAGCCCGTGGCCGTCTTCAAGACCCATCCCGACGCCCCCCGTGTCCTCATCGCCAACGCCAACCTGGTACCCGCCTGGGCAACGCAGGAGATGTTTGACGAGCTGGACGCCAAAGGGCTGACGATGTACGGCCAGATGACCGCCGGCTCGTGGATTTACATCGGCACGCAGGGCATCCTGCAGGGCACCTATGAGACCCTCGGCTCGGTCGCGGCGCGGCACTTCGGCGGCTCGCTCAAGGGCCGCTTCGTGCTGACGGCTGGCCTGGGCGGGATGGGCGGCGCGCAGCCTTTGGCGATCACCATGAACGAGGGCGTCGGGCTGATCGTGGAAGTGGACCCGGCCCGCGCCCGGCGGCGGCTGGAGACCGGCTATATTGACACGGTGGTGGATACGCTGGAAGAGGCCATGACATTGGTGGAGGGCGCGCTCGCCCGCCAGGAAGCGTTCTCAGTCGGCTTGATCGCCAACGCCGCCGATGTCTATCCTGAGCTGGTCATGCGCGGCATCACGCCCGATGTCGTCACCGACCAGACGCCTGCGCACGACCCCCTGAGCTACGTGCCGCACGGGATGACGCTGGCCGAGGCTGAGCGCCTGCGCCTCCAGGCGCCGGATGAGTACGCCCGCCGGGCGATAGCCTCTATGGCCCGCCACGTCCAGGCGATGCTGGACTTTCAGGCGCGCGGTGCGGTTGTCTTTGACTACGGCAATAACATCCGCCAGCGGGCCTACGATGCCGGGGTCAAGAACGCCTTCAACTTCCCAGGCTTCGTCCAGGCCTATATCCGCCCGCTGTTTTGCCAGGGCAAAGGCCCCTTCCGCTGGGTGGTCCTCTCCGGCGACCCGCAGGACCTGTACCGGACGGACGAGGCCATTCTGGAGGCTTTCCCGGAGGACGAGCACTTGAGGCGCTGGATCCGTATGGCGCAGAAGAAAGTGAAGTTCCAGGGGCTACCGGCGCGCATCTGCTGGCTGGGCTACGGTGAACGGGCCAGGGCCGGGCTGATCTTCAACGACCTGGTGGCGCGAGGTGAGGTGAGCGCGCCCATCGTCATTGGCCGTGACCACCTGGATGCTGGCTCGGTCGCCAGCCCGAATCGCGAGACCGAGGAGATGCGCGACGGCTCGGATGCCATCGCCGACTGGCCCATCCTGAACGCGCTGTTAAATGCGGTGGGCGGCGCGACCTGGGTGGCCTTCCATCATGGCGGCGGGGTGGGGATCGGCTACAGCCTGCACGCCGGGCAGGTGATCGTTGCCGATGGCACGCCGGAGGCCGCGCGGCGGCTGGAACGCGTGCTGACCACCGACCCCGGCCTGGGCATTGTGCGCCACGCCGATGCGGGCTACCCGGAGGCGATTGAGGCGGCGCAACGACATGGGATTAAGATGCCCATGCTGGGCAATTGACAGCCGCCCGTCCATCGCGGCCAATTGGATTGGCTAATCAGGCTCAGTAGATCGCAGAAGTGTCACTCTGAGCCAAGGCCCTGAGCCGAAACCCTGAGCCGAAGCCCTGAGCGAAGCGAAGGGGCAGCGAAGAGTCTCTTGTGAGCTTCATAAGAGATGCTTCGCCTGGCTCAGCATGACATAAGAGGTGCTTCGCCAGGCTCAGCATGACAAACCTGTGATCTGCTGAGGCTGGCCAATTATAGGGGGCAGGGAGAGCTATTCTTTATACCCTGGCATAAGCGGGGGCAGACGTTATCAGAGAAGCCAGACGGGGTGGCTTGCTATTTGGCCTGCAGCGGCCTGGCCTCAGGCGAGGACTTCTCGGCATCTATGGCCCGGCTGAGGAGATAATTGACCCACTGGTTCAGGCTTACGCCTTCCCGCCGGGCGGCTGCCACCAATTCGCGGTGGAGCGATTTGGGCAGCCGCACGACAAACCTGCCGCTGTAATCCTCTGTTGACCTGGGCTCCGGGATGGGGAGGCCCCGCTCCAGCGCGACCTCAATCCACGCGGCCATCGCATCCTGGATCATTCGGGCCGCCTCTTCCAGTGAGTCCCCCTCCGTCATACAACCAGGCAACTCAACCACCCGCGCAAACCAGACCGGTGCCTCGCCCTCTTCGGCCTCTTCCTGGCGGAACTCAATCGTATAAGGCAGCCTCAGGTAATCCGTCAAACGCTTCCTATCCTTCGTCTCCTTCATCTTCGCTCCCTGCGATGATCTCATCCAGTATTTTCAGAACTTCCCGAACGTAGTGCGACTTAAGGAATGGGCGCTTATAGGGCACCGTCAACTGGTATTTAGGCCAGACGCGATGGATGTACACGTAATGGCTCGATCCAGAACCAGGCTGTCGCCGTTCAAAGCCATAATCTCGCAATACCTGGTCAAGGTCTTCAAAGCGCACATTCTTGGGATTGTTGCGGATCTTCTCCAGGCGTTTCTCGCGCTTTGTCATTATAATATCATATATAGTATCATAAGTCAATGGCTATCCTGCCCACCGACCCCGGCCTGGGCATTGTGCGCCACGCCGATGCGGGCTACCCGGAGGCGATTGAGGCGGCGCAACGGCATAGGATTAAAATGCCCATGCTGGCGCCTACTTCTCCCCTCTGACATAGGGCACGCCCAGCGCGGCGGGCGCGCCCAGGCGCTTGCGCAGCGCCTCGCGTGAGCCAATGATCAGGACGACAATGGTGAAAATGTAGGGGAGCATATCCAGGAAGCGGCCCAGCGTGGGGTTGTTGGCCGTGGAGATCAGCGGCACGAGCGGGTTTTGCAGGTCCAGCGGCAACCGCCGCAGCATACCGAACAGATAGGCCCCAAAGGCCCCCCGGATCGGATCCCAGGCTGCGAAGATGACCAGGCCGACAGCGATCCAGCCCTGACCGGCGGTTTTGCCTTCCAGCCAGCCCGGATCAATGGCGATGCTCAGTGCCCCGCCACCCAGCCCGGCCAGCAGCCCGCCAATGAAGACGTACAGATAGCGCAGCGCGATGACGTTAATGCCCAGGGCGTCGGCGGCAGCCGGATACTCTCCTACAGCGCGCAGGTGCAGCCCCGGACGGGTGTGGTGGATCAGAAACCACAGGAGCGGGACCAGAATAAAGCCCAGGTAAACCACCAGGTTCTGTTGGAAGAGGATCGGCCCGATGACCGGGATGGCGCTGAGGGCCGGGATGGGAACCGAGGGGATGCGGGCGACGGCTTCGCGCACGATCACCAGCGGCGCGCCGATCACCGCCGAAAGCCCCGTGCCCAGGAAGGTCAGCGCCAGGCCACTGACCACCTGATCGGCGCGGAGGGTGATAGCCACGAAGGCGTGGACCAGGCTGAGCGCCCCCGCCGCCAGCATCCCCGCCAGCAGCGCCAGCCCCACATTGCCGGTGGCGTGAGAGACGCCGAATGCCGAGACCGCCCCCATCAGCATCATGCCCTCCACGCCCAGGTTGAGCACGCCCGACCGTTCCGCCAGGATTTCGCCCAGCATGGCGAACAAGATGGGCGTGCCGGTGGCGATGCCAGCGGACAGGATGTTGATCAGGAATTGGAGCAGGTCCACATCAACCTTCTTCCTTTCCAGCCTCTGTTGATGGGGGCGGCCCACCCCTTAAGGGGGGAGCGGCGGGGGCCGGGTCCGAAGGATAGACTTCCAGCCTGGCAGGGGCTTCTACCCTGCCAGGGATAGCCTGATGGCGGGGGATGACCAGGCGGTAGCGCGTCAGCATCTCCGCGCCGATGACCACAAACAGGATCACCCCTTGCAGCATAAAGGCGATGCCCGCGGGTTGGAGTTGTTTCGCGCCCACGAGCAACCCACCAAATAGAATGGAGGTCAGGAGGATGGCCCAGGGGTTCAACTTGGCCAGCCAGGCGGCGATGATGCCGCTGAAGCCATAGCCCGGCGAGAAGCGGTCTTGCAGGCGGTGGACGACGCCGGCGACTTCGCTCATGCCCGCCAGCCCGGCCAGCGCCCCGCTGATGAACATGACCAGGAGAATGTTGCGCGCCAGGTTCATCCCGGCGTAGCGCGCCGCCTGCGGGTTATCGCCGATCACGCGGATCTCATAGCCCCAACGGCTGCGATACAGGATCAGCCACAGGGCCGCAGCCGCGACCAGGCCAAAGACAAAGCCCAGGTGAGCCGTCAACCCGGCGAAGGCCGGGACCTGTTGGGCGTAATCGGTGAGGCGCGGCAGCCAGGCCGATTCCGGGAACTGGGGGGAGAGCTGGAAGCCGCGCTCGCTCCACGGCCCGGCGACGACGAAGAAGCTGATCCACTGGAAGGCCACATAGTTCAACATAAGCGTGGTGATGATCTCGTTGACCCCCAGCCAGGCCTTGAGCATACCGGGGATCAGCGCCCATAGGCCCCCAGCCAGCATCCCGGCCAGAGCCATCGTCGTCAGCATGAGCGGCTTAGGCGTGTCTTTAGGCAGGACGAAAAGCGCGATGCCCGTCGCGGCCCAGGCGCCCATGAAGAGCTGGCCCTCGGCGCCGATGTTCCACAGCCGCATCTTGAAGCCCAGGAGCACGCCCAGGCCGGTGAGCAGGATGGGGGTCGCCCGCACGATGGTGTCGGAGAGGCCATAGAAGCGGCCTGCAGCCCAGTCCGCGGGCGTGCCGAAGGCTTCGCGCAGGATCGCGCCATAGGCGGCGGCGGGGTCCACGCCGGCGGCCCGAAGCAGCGCCGCGCCAATGAGCAGGGCCAAAGCCAGACCGGCGACCGAGGCGATGAGCGAGGCCAGCCGTGAGGTCTCCAGGCGCGGTTCAATTCTGATCAAGCGATCCGCCATATTTATCCGCTCGCCCCGCCCGCCGCAGCCGCTGGCAGCACCCTCGTCCCGGCCATCATCAGGCCGATGGCGTTGACGTCGGCCCCTTCCGCCTCAACCTCGCCCATGATCTGGCCCTCATAGATAACCAGGATGCGGTCAGCCAGCGCCAGGATTTCGTCCAGGTCCTCCGAGATAAGCAGGATGGCCTTGCCACCCTCGCGTTGAGCCAGGAGCAGCCGGTGCACCGCCTCGGTCGCGCCCACGTCCAGCCCGCGCGTCGGGTCTACGGCGACCAGCAGGCGCGGCTGCGCCGAGACCTCCCGCGCCAGGATCAGCCGTTGCAGGTTGCCGCCCGACAACAGGCGCGCGGGCGCGTCCAGGCGGGGGGTGACGATGTTGAACTCCCTGACCAGGTGGCTGGCGTGGCGTTCAACGGCGTTCGTGTCCAGGAACGGGCCATTCGCGATAGGCGGCTCACGATAGGCCTTCAGGATCAGATTCTCGTCCACGCCCAGGTCGGGCACCGAACCGACCGCACTGCGGTCCTCCGGTATATGGCCGACGCCGTTCTCAATGACCACGCGCGCCGGGCGGTTGGTCACATCCTGACCGCCGATGAGGACACGTCCGCCGGTGGCCTGGCGCAGGCCCGTGATCACCTGGGCCAGCTCGCTCTGGCCGTTTCCGGCGACACCGGCGATGCCCACGATCTCAGCGGAACGCACCTGGAAAGAGACGCCGCGCAGGGCAGGCAGGCCCTTGTCGCTCTCCGCCCTGAGGTCCTCCACCGAGAGCACCACCGAGCCGGGCTGGACCGGCGCCTTGCTGATCCGGAAGAGCACCTCGCGCCCCACCATCAGCCGTGCTAGTTCGGGCTTGGTGACGTTTGCCGCCGGGAGCCCTGCCGCCGTCACCTGCCCCCGCCGCAACACGGTGATACGGTCGGCGATGGCGAGCACTTCGTCCAGCTTGTGGCTGATAAAGATGATCGTGTGCCCGCCTCGCGCCATCTCGCGCAGCGTATGGAACAGGTCCTGAACCTCTTGTGGCGTAAGCACCGCTGTAGGCTCATCCATAATCAGGATTTGAGCGCCGCGATAGAGCATTTTGAGGATTTCAACGCGCTGTTGTTCGCCCACTGAGAGTTGCCAGATTTTGGCGCGCGGGTGAACGTGGAGCTTGAATTGTCCGGCCAGGCGGGCCACTTCCGCCTCAATGCGCGGCAGGTTCAACAGGAAACGCGGCTGGTCCAGCCCCAGGATGATATTCTCGGCAACGGTCTGCGAGGGCACCAGCATGAAATGCTGGTGCACCATGCCGATCCCCTTGGCGATGGCATCGCGGGGCGAGTGAAACACGCAACGCTCGCCCCGCACGATGATCTCCCCTTCATCAGGCCGGTATAGGCCGCTGAGGATGTTCATGAGCGTGCTCTTACCGGCGCCGTTCTCGCCCAGGAGCGCGTGGATCTCACCGCGGCGCACGGCGAAATCCACGTGGTCGTTTGCCAGGACGCCGGGGAAGCGCTTGACGATGCCCTGCATGGAGACGATGATCTCGTCGTCGCTCATGTTGAAGACGGAGGACAGACGACGGAGGACGGAGGACATGAGGAGGTCGTCTTCTGTCTTCCGTCCCCCGTCGGGCGCGCAGCGCCTATTCCATCATCTGTCACCCACCCGGCATGGGCGGGATCTCGCCAACTGTGCCCTCGGCCAGCCAGTTCATGCAGATCGTGCAACCCTCCAGGCCCTCCAGGTCTGCCTGGGTCAGCTTGACGCCCTCCGGCACAACGATGTTCCCCTTGTTGTCCTTGATCGGGCCGGAGAAGATGTCAAAGCGGGTGATCTTGCCCGCGCGCATGTCGGCCAGCTTCTGCCTGATCAGCGGGATCACATCGGCGGGCACGCCCTCAGGTGGGGTCTGGCCCTCCTCAAAGCCGTACAGGCCCACCACGCCGGTGTCGGCATCGCCGTACCAGGCCGAGGGCTTCCAGGTGCCCGCCTGGATCTCTTTGACGACCTGGGCATACAGCACGCCCCAGTTCCAGTACGGCGTGGTCAGGCAGTGCTTGGGGTCGGAGATCTCGCAGGCGTTGATGCTGTCGTAGCCGATGCCCCATTTGCCGCGCTCGCCGGCGGCCTTGACCGGGCCGGGCGTGTCGGCGCCGGTGATGATGACATCTGCGCCAGCGTCAAGAAGCGACAGGGCTGCCTCGCGCTCCTTGGTCGGGTCAAACCAGGTGAAGATCCAGCGCACCTCCATGGTGCACTCTGGGCAGGTCTGCTTCATGCCCAGGGCGATGGCGTTGCCCAGGCGGATGACCTCGGCGATAGGCCAGGGGGCGATGTAGCCGATCTTGGGGTTGCCATCGGCTTTGGCGCGTGCCCCGGCGATCATGCCGGCCAGGTACTTCATGTTCTCCATGGCGCCGAAGGCGTTGCCGAAGTTTGTATCGTTCTTCTTGAAGCCGGAAATGTGCAGGAACTTGACGTTGGGGAACTCCCTGGCAACGGTCTCGGTCGGGTCCATGAAGCCGAAGCTCGTCGTTACGATCAGGTCAAAGCCCTTGCGGGCCAGGCTGCGGATGACCTGCTCGGATTCGGCGCCCTCAGCGACGCTCTCAATATAGGCGGTGTGGACGTTGGGGACGTTCTGCTCCAGGTACTTGCGCCCCAGGTCATGGGCGTAAGTCCAGCCCCCGTCGCCGATGGGGCCGACATAGACAAAAGCGACGTTCGTCTTGCCCGGCACGATGTCCGGGATCTGGTATTTGCCCTCAGCGGGCGGCGCTTGCGTTGCGGGCGCCTGGGTCGCGGGGGCTTGCGTGGGCACCGCGGCCGTAGGCGCCGGCGCGACGGGTTGCGGGCCACAGGCGGCCAGTCCGAGGGCCGCAATGCTGACCAGGGCCATCAGGTTCCAGGCTCTCTTGCGTAGCATGATCTCATCTCCTCCTTCTAGAGTGTTTCGCTCAGAGAGGCACACGACCTGCTCTGACAAGACCATCCAGACAGCAATTCTCTCCCTGTTTCACCCCCTTTCATTGAGAGGGTATACATTCACATGGCTCAGGCGTCCGCCTGCCACGCCTCCGGGTCATAAGCGGGGAGCTCGCAGCGCAAGGGCCGGTCCTTGCGGTAGCCCAGCGCGTACTGCGCCTGTATAATCGTGTGAATCTGGCTGGTGCCCTCATAAATGACTGCGCCCTTCGCGTTACGCAGGTAGCGTTCAACATCGTATTCATCCGAGTAGCCGTAGGAGCCGTGCACCTGGATGGCGTCCAACGCGGCCTGGACCGAGGCATCCGTGGCGAACCACTTGGCCAGCGAGGTCTGGCGCGTGTTGCGGATGCCCTGGTTCTTCAGCCAGCCGGCCTGGAGGTACAGCAGCCGGGCGGCTTCATATGCCTGGGCCATTTTGGCGATCATCTCCTGCACCAACTGGTGCTCGCCGATGCGCTGGCCGAAGGTGGTGCGTTCGTTGGCGTATTTGACCGAAGCCTCCAGGCAGGCGCGGATCAGGCCGGTGGCCCCGGCCGCCACCGTATAGCGCCCGTTGTCCAGTGCGCTCATGGCGATGGTGAAGCCCTCGCCCTCTTCACCCAGGCGGTTCTCTACCGGCACCTCCGCGTCTTGAAGGGAGATCCAGCCGGTGTTGCCAGCGCGCACGCCGAGCTTGCCGTGGATCGTGCCGGTGCGCACGCCGGGGAAGCCCCGTTCCACAATGAAGGCGGTCATGCCCCGATGGCGCGCCGCCGGGTCGGTCTTGGCAATGATAAGGAAGTGGTCGGCGACGTCGGCGAGCGAGATCCACATCTTCTCGCCGTTCAGGATGTAACGGTCGCCTTTACGCACAGCGCGCGTCTGAATCCCGGCGGCATCGCTGCCTGCGCCCGGTTCAGTCAGCGCGTAGGTGGCGATCTTCGTGCCCTGGGCCTGGGGCACCAGGTACTTTTGCTTCTGCTCCTCGGTCGCCCATTGGAACAGCGCCAGGCTGTTCAGGCCGACATGGACGGACATGATCACGCGGAGCGAGGTGTCCACGCGCTCCAGCTCCTCGCAGGCCAGGCCGAGGGAGATGTAATCCATGCCCGCGCCGCCGTAGCGCATCGGGATGCAAATGCCCAGCAGGCCCAATTCGCCCATGCGCTTAAACACCCAGGGGATGTGCTGATGCTGGCGGTCGTGCTCTTTGATCACGGGGCGGATTTCGCGCTCGGCCCAATCCCTAACCATCTGCCGGATGCGCTCATGCTCTTCCGAGAGGGAGAAATCCATGCGTCTAACCTCCTGCCAGGCCCATTATACCCGCCCTTTGGTCTGACGCAAAAATGCAGGGGGACAAAACTCAGGCGCTGAACGCAGCGAAGGGTCTCCCATATACGTTCGGGAGACCCTTCGCTGTGCTCAGGGGGACAACCGTTAACACCGATTCTCCTGGGTGTGCCCCTTTCGGGCTTCGCTCCTGGCCTTCTTCAAGCGCTGATCACCTGCGGGTTCGCTTCCCCTGTGGGCGCGGGCTGGCTCTGCTCCAGCGGGGCAGGCGGCTCCGGCTCCTGGCCGGGCGCGAGCGGGCGCTTAAAGATATAGAAGGCGGCGCCGCCGCGCTGATGATGCAGGCCCACCAGCTCCCAGCCCTGCACGCCCAGGGCGTTCAAGAAGCGCCGACCGAAGGCGGTCATGCGCTCCCCTTCCTGGATCAGGGTCTCGTGCCCCTCCACCGAGACCCGCCCGCGAATATCTGCATATACCACTTTGTATTCCCAACGTTGTACATCCATTCTCATCCCTCCTGTCTAAAGGTTGCCTTGATCGTGAGGCAAAACGGGGCCGCGCACACCGTCTATTTCTACAGGGTCCGCCTGATCAAATTGACAGGAGAGGCATCTGACAGCTCCAATCCACGCGCGCATTTAGGGGGGGCCGTCATTCTGAGGCGCGAAGCGCCGAAGAATCTCTCCAAATGTGCCCAAGGGGGATGCTTCGCGGCGCTCAGCAGGACAGCTCCGAGGGCACGGTAATGACCCGCGTCCGCCGGTGCTCCAATCCACGCGCGCATTTAGGGGGCCGTCATTCTGAGGCGCGAAGCGCCGAAGAATCTCTCCAAATGTGCCCAAGGGGGATGCTTCGCGGCGCTCAGCAGGACAGCTCCGAGGGCACGCGCGCAGCCTGATCGTGAGCTAAGCGCCGGGCGGCCTGAACCCCTGCGCTTCAAAATACCCCCCATTGACATCCCGCGAATCATCTGAGGCCAGCCAGACAAAGACAGGGGTAATATCTTCGGGCCGGGGCAGGCGGCTCACATCCTCATCCGGGTAGGCTTCCCGCAGCATGCGGGTCTGTGTGCGCCCTGGGTTCACGATATTGACACGCACCCCCGTGCCTCTAAGCTCATCGGCCCAGGTTCGGCTCAGGGCGTTGAGCGCGGCCTTGCTCACCCCATAGGCCCCCCAGTTCGCCCGCCCCGAGGCGACCCCTGAGGTCACATTGATGATGGAGCCTGAACCGCGCTGCAACATATGGGGCAAGACCGCGCGGGTCATCAGGAACGGCCCGATAACGTTGATGCGCAGCACCTCACTGAAGGTATGCTCGTCATAGTGGAGCAACGGCGGGCGCGGGCTGGGGCCCAGCACAGCAGCGTTATTTACCAGCACGTCAATCTGCCCGAATTGGGCCAGGGTGGCATTGACCAGTTCAACGATCTGATCGCTCTGGCTGACATCGGCGACCCAGGCCAGGACCCGCCCTTTCTTCTCCAGCAGCTCTGCGCACACCTGGTTAAGGGCCTCTTCCGTCCGGGCCGTGATCACCACCGCAGCGCCCGCGTCCACGTAGGCGTGGGCGACAGCCCGCCCAATACCGCGCGAGGCGCCGGTGATGATCGCCACTTTCCCCTTCAAGTCCACAGCCTCTCCTCCTCCGATTACCTTTCCGGCTTATTATAGCAAACCCGGCATTGACCGTCACCCATCCGGGGATAAGGCAGAGGGGCAGGGAGGGTATGGTTCCCTCCCCTTGACGGGGGAGGGATAGGGAGGGGGTGAAATGCCCCCTCCACCCCAACCCCCCACCCAGTACCAGGCTTCAGCCTGGTTGGGAGGGGGCGGGCGATCCCCTTACTATGTGGTGGGGGGACGGTTCTGTGAGGGCAGGAGAGGAGGTTAGCTCGCCTGCGAGAGCGGATGAATTGGCAGGCGGAAGGTGAACGTGCTTCCCTGGCCGGGGGTGCTCTCGCACCAGATACGGCCTCCGTGCATCTCCACCATGCGCCGCGCAATGGAGAGCCCCAGGCCAATCCCCTTGTACCGGCGCGTCATCGGCTCCTCGGCCTGGTAGAACGGATCCCAGATGTGATCCAGCTTGTCTGGCGCAATGCCCACCCCGGTATCCTGCACGGCCACCTCCACCATACTGCCCTCTCGCCGGGCACGGATGCAGATTTGCCCGCCTGCTGGCGTGAATTTGATTGCGTTGGCGACCAGGTGGTGGAGCGCCAGATGGATACGGTCCCAATCCGCCTCCAGCAGCAAAGGCTCATCCGGCAGGTCCAGGGTGATGGCCAACGCCTTATCCAGCGATTGCTTGGCGCCCGTCACCACGTCAACGATCAGCTCATTCATATCCAGGGACTGCAACAGCGGGCGTACATCCACAGACTCCAGTTGGGCCAGATTGCTCAGGTCTTCCATAATGCGCATCATGCGCTGGGCATTGCGGATCACAACGTCAAGGTGGTTGGCGATGTCACCCTGAACACGCTCGCGCAGGAAGCTGACATAGCCCAGGATCAGGGTCAAGGGTGTGCCTAGCTCATGCGAAGCGACGCGGATAAAATCGGTTTTCAACCGCTCCAACTGGGAGAGGTCCTCATAGGCGCGCTGGACCTGTTCCAGAAGCCGGGCGTTTTCAATGGCAATGGCGGCCTGCGCCGCCAGCGTGGCCAGGCTCTCCACGTCTTCAGGGGTAAACCGGTCGCCGCTGCGCTTGTTGACCGCCTCCAGCACACCGATCACCTTATCCTTAAATACGAGCGGCGTTGCCAGGATGGAGCGCGTGTGGAAATCAATGGCCTTATCCACCTGGACGTAGAACCGGGGGTCGTTGCTCACATCGTCCACGATCAGCGGCTGGCGGTGGCGCACCACCCAACCGGCGATACTGCGGTCCACCGGGACGCTCACCTGTTGCAGCTTATCGCCCTGCCAGCCTGGCACAGCAGCAAAGCGCAGGTCACCGCTGCCGGGGTCAAGCAGCAGGATGGAGGCCGCCTCGCTGCCGGTGATCTCGGCGGCGGCCTCGGTGATCGCGCGCAGAAGGGGTTGAAGCTCCAGCGTGGACGTCAAGGTCCGGCTGATCTCAATCAACCGCTCCAGGCGGGCCAGCCGCTGCTGTATGGCGCCATGATCTTCGGCCATGCCCCGATTATACCACCACCTGGCCGGAAAGACCCGCTACCTCGGAGAATTTCGTGGCCCCGCGGCTGAAACCGCGTCTGGGTGGGGATGCGGCATGCCGCTCCCCTATCCCCCCTCCCTGCCCCTCCCCCACGAGGGGGGAGGGGGCGATGTTGACAGCCCTGTCCGATAGGCCTATAATACTGATCCTCATTCAGTTGCGCACCAACACCTGTGACCCGTCAGAAGGAGGAGAAGATGTCTAACTTAGCTTACCGTAGTGCACTGATCCTGGTGGTGCTTGCCACCCTTGTCCTGGCTGCCTGCGGCCCGGCGGCCACGCCTGCGCCCACCAGCGCACCGCCAACTCAGGCGCCGGTATCCACGCCGTTATCCGTGCCGACACCGACGGCTGCGCCGACCCAGCCCCCCGCCGGCCCGGCCAATACCCTCGTCTACGCCGCCGACATCAGTGACCTGATCTCGCTGGACCCCGCCGTCGTGTACGAGTTCAGCGGCGTCCTGATCGCCCATAACGTCTATGAGACGCTGGTCCGCTTTGAAGGCGCCGATCTGAGCACGCTCAAGCCCGGCCTGGCCGAGAGCTGGAATATTAAAGAAGCGGGCGATAACTGGGAGATCACCTTCCATCTGCGCCAGGGCGTCAAGTTCGCCAGTGGCAACCCCCTTACCGCTGATGATGTGGTTTACTCGTTCCAGCGCGTCATTGCCCTGAACAAGTCGCCTGCCTTCCTCTTCACCGACATCGCCCAGCTTAAGCCTGAAAACATCAAGGCTGTTGACCCCAGCACAGTCGTCGTCACCCTGCCTAAGACCGCCAGCCCGCAGGGCTTCCTCTCTATCCTGACCTTCACCATTGGCGGCATCGTGGACTCCAAAGAGGTCAAGGCCCACGAGAGCGGCGGCGACTACGGCTCCGGCTGGCTGCTGGACCATTCCGCGGGCAGCGGCCCGTACATGATTGACCACTGGACGAAGGAGACCGAGGTGCTGCTCAAGGCCAACCCGAATTACAGCGGCCCGCAGCCTGCACTGACCCAGGTGCTCATCAAGCATATCCCGGAGGCCACCAACCAACAGTTCGCGCTGGAGAAGGGCGACGTTGACATCGCCCGCAACCTGGGGCCGGAGCAGATTGAGGCGCTCAAGGGCAGAAGCGGCGTCACCACCACCACCGGCGACAGCCTGCTGCTCATCTACGTGGGCATGAACGTCACCGTCAAGCCGCTGGATAACGTTAAGGTGCGCGAGGCGCTGCGCACAGCGGTGGATTACGACGGCATCATCCAGCAGCTCCTGAAGGGCAATGCCAGGAAGGTCCAGACGATCATCCCGGCGGGGCTGGCCGGGCACAACCCCGATGCCCCCTTCCAGCAGGACATTGAGAAGGCCAGGGCGCTCTTGCGGGAGGCCGGTCAGGAGGGCGGCTTCACGCTGGAGCTGCTCGTCCCCACCGGCTCGGCCCCCGGCGGCGTCACCTGGGCCGACCTGGCCGCCAAGCTCCAGTCCGACTGGGCCAAGATCGGCGTGACGGTGAATATCGTGCAGACGGCCCAGGCCGAACTGCTCAACGTCTATCGCGCCCAGAAGGGGCAACTGGTGCTCATCCTGTGGGGGCCGGACTTCCCTGACCCCGACGGCAATGTCGGCCCGTTCACCGACTACGAGGCCAAGAGTATCGCCTGGCGCAATGGCTGGCAGGACGAGATCTCTAAGAAGGCACGTGAAGCCGCGCTGATGACCGACCCTGCCCAGCGCAACGCTGCCTATAAGGAGATCACCGACTACGTCCTGCACAACGGGCCCTACATCGTCCTGTATCAGCCCACAGAACTCTTTGGCCTGCGCGAGAACGTCAAGGGCTTCGCCTGGAACCCGATGGGCTGGGTTGACTTCGCGGCCATTAGCAAGTAAGCCTTGGGACATTTCGCTGGCTTCATCCTGCGGCGGTTGATCGGCCTGGTGGCGGTGCTGGCCGGCGTCTCGGTCATTACCTTTGTTATCTCGCACGTCATCCCGGCCGATCCCGCCGCCGTTGCGCTTGGCGATCACGCCCGTGAGGAGCAGATCGCCGCCTTCCGCCGGGAATACGGCCTGGACAGGCCGCTGGTGGAGCAATACCTGATCTATATTAACGGCCTGCTGCACGGCGACCTGGGCAAGAGCATCCGCACGCGCCGCCCGGTAGCCGATGACCTGCGCGACTTCTTCCCGGCGACGTTTGAGCTGGCGCTGGCCGCGCTCCTGATCTCCCTGTGTATCGGCATCCCGGCGGGCGTGTGGAGCGCGCTGGGGCGCAACCGCTGGCCCGACCACCTCGTGCGTGTGTTCTCGCTTATCGGCGGCTCGCTGCCCATCTTCTGGCTGGGCCTGCTACTCATCGGCCTGCTTTACTATCGCCTGGGCTGGCTGCCGGGCGGCGGGCGCATTGACCCCTTCATTTCGCCGCCGCGCCCCATCACCGGCCTGTACGTTGTGGACAGCCTGCTCAGCGGCGACACTGCCGCCCTGCAGAGCAGCCTGCACCACCTGCTCCTGCCCGCATTCACGCTGGGCTATTTTTCCACCGCCATCATCGCCCGCATCACGCGTTCCAGCATGTTGGAGGTGCTGCACCAGGACTATATCCGCACCGCTTATGCCAAGGGCCTGCGCGCCCGTATTGTCCTGATCCGCCACGCCTTGCGCAATGCCCTCATCCCCACCCTGACGATTGTGGGCATCACCTTCGGCAGCCTGCTCTCCGGCGCCGTGCTCACCGAGACCATCTTTTCCTGGCCGGGGTTGGGGCGCTACGCCACCTTCTCCGCCATCAGCCTGGACTTCCCCGCGGTGATGGGGGTGACGCTCCTGGCTGCGCTGATCTACACGCTGGCCAACACCTTTGTGGACCTGCTCTACCACCTGCTGGACCCACGCATCCGCTATGGCTGAGCATGTTGTCGTCGCCCCGCCCATCGCCCTGGCCCCGCGCCGGCCCCTCCGCCGCCGCGCCTGGCGTCCCCTGGTGCGCAACCCGCTGACTACGATCGGCCTGGTGCTTCTGCTCCTGTTCGCACTGAGCGCGGTGTTTGCGCCCGTGCTCGCGCCCGCTGACCCGCTTGAACAGAGGCTGGAACTGCGCCTCCAGCCGCCCTCCAGGGAGCATCCGCTGGGCAGCGACCAACTGGGCCGCGACGTGCTCAGCCGCCTGCTCTACGGCGCGCAGATCTCGCTGCGCGTCGGCCTCACAGTCGTCCTCTCCGCAGGCGTTCTGGGCACATTTGTCGGCCTGATCGCGGGCTACATGCGCGGGCTGGTGGACGAGGTGCTGATGCGGGTCACCGATGTGTTCTTCGCCTTCCCGCCGCTGATCCTGGCGATGGCCATCGCCGGCGCGTTGGGGCGCAGCCTGAACAACGCCATGATCGCCATCGCTGTAGTCACCTGGCCGGTGTATGCCCGGCTGGTGCGTGGGCAGGTGCTCAGCCTGCGCGAACGCGAGTTCGTCCTGGCTGCCCAGAGCGTGGGCGCCTCCACACCGCGCATCCTGTTGCGCCACATCCTGCCCAACACGCTCTCGCCGCTCTTTGTGCAGGCCAGCTTTGACATGGGCGGGGCCATCCTGGCGGCGGCGGGGCTGAGCTTCATCGGCTTTGGCGCCCAACCGCCCACACCGGAGTGGGGCGTGATGATCAGCGAGGGACGGCAGTTTATCAGCACCCAGTTCTGGCTCTCGCTCTACCCCGGCCTGGCCATCCTGCTCACCGTGACGGCCTTCAACCTGCTCGGCGATGGGCTGCGCGATATGCTTGACCCCCAATTGCGCGGTCGGGAGTGAGGGCACAGCACACATAAAGCGGTCAGCTTTCAGCGGTCAGCGCTCAGCTTTTCATCTGACCACTGATAGCTGACTGCTGATGGCTATAGAATAAGGGGAGGCTCAGGGGGTGAGTTCGCCCAGGGAACGCAGCACCCGGGTCAGCACCTGCACCGCCCGCTGATACTCGGCCAATGAAAGATGCTCCTGGGGCGTGTGGTCCAGGGCCGAGTCACCCGGCCCATAGGCCAGTATCGGGCATCCCCAGGCCGGCCCCACAATGTTCATGTCCGAGGTGCCCGATTTGAGCACAAAGGCCGGCTCGCCCCCCTGGGTGCGGATGGCGGCCAGAAAGGCGCGCACAAGTGCCGTGTTCTTCTCCGCACGGTATGCCGGCACTGGGCGACCCAGGACGCGCACCTCGCCGTCGCCGCTTAACGCACCAAGACGCTCCTGCCAGTGTGCAGGCGCTACCCCCGGCGGCAGCCGCAGGCCAATGTACAACATGGCCCTCTCCTCAAAACCATCGCTTTCAGAATGCATGGCCCGCAGCGTTGGGGAGAGTTGATTGAAGACCCTGGGGCGCCCGGCATTGTACTCATCGCATAGCGCCCGCAGCCGATCCCAAAAGCCCAGCGCAGCTTCACAGGCGCTTTCGTCCCCCGAGGCCGTATGGCTTAATGGACGGCGCACGCGGTACTCCAACCACAGGCTGCCGCGATACCCCAGTGTCACCCGCTCCCAACCGCCCGGCTCACCGATGATGGCCAGATCGGGGGAATAGCGCCTGACGATATGCCATGCCCCCTGCGAATCGGCCTCCTCCCCCACCGCGCCAATGACTACGAACTGCCACTTGGGAAGCGCACCGGCGGCGGCGACGGCATCTACAAACGCCGCCAGCGGCCCTTTCGCATCCACGCTGCCGCGCCCATACAGGTTGCCCGCCTGCACGCGCACAGGGATGTCGCCAGGGACGGTGTCAATGTGGCCCAACAGCACCACCTGGCGCGGCCCCAGGCCCATGCTGCCTACGGCGTTGCCGGCCTCATCCACAAAAGCGCGGGTAAAGCCGAGTGCGCTCATGTGCGCCACCAGCCAGGCGACCGCTTCCCCCTCCTGGCCGGAGGGGCTGTAACGTTGCACCAGGCCGAGCAGGGTAGCCGGAACGTCCGCGCTCATTCCCCCACCGCCTGCGCCACGGCCTGGGCAAACGCCTCCACAACGCGGTCAAGCTGGTCCCGGCGGATCACCAGCGGCGGCAGGAAGCGGATCACGTTCAATCCCGCCGAAAGGGCCAGCACGCCGCGCTCCATCAGGGCCTGCAAGATAGGCGCAGCCTTCTGGCGCAACTCCACGCCGACCAGCAGCCCCAGCCCGCGCACTTCGCGGATGAGCGGGGCGCGGATGCGGCGTAACTGCGCCATGAAGTAGGCGCCTTGTTCCGCAGCGCGGGCGGGCAGACCCAGCCGCTCCATTTCAGCCAGCGCAGCCAGCGCAGCCGCACAGGCCAGCGGGTTGCCCCCGAAGGTTGAGCCGTGAATGTGCGCAGGCAGCGGCCCAACGCGTTCACCCATCAGCGTGGCCCCCATGGGCACACCGCCCGCGATGGACTTGGCCAGGCAGAGCAGATCGGGCTGCAGGCCATAGTGCTCAAAGGCGAACATCCTGCCCGTGCGGCCAAAACCCGTCTGCACCTCATCCAGAATAAACAGCGCCCCGCGCTCGCGGCACAGACGCTCTGCCCCCTGCAAATACTCCGCCGTCCCAGGATGCACCCCGCCCTCCCCCTGCACCACCTCCAGCAGAACGGCGGCAGTGTTCTCCCCCACAGCCTGGCTGAGTGCCTCCACATGGTTGTAAGGGACATGGCGGAAGCCGGGCACCAGCGGCTCAAACGGTTCGCGATAGGCCCTATTCCAGGTGGCTGAGAGCGCCCCCAGCGTGCGCCCGTGGAAGCCGCGCATGGCCGCGACGACCTCCGTCCGCCCGGTGGACGCCCGCGCAAATTTGAGCGCAGCCTCAACGGCCTCTGTGCCGGAGTTGCACAAAAACACGCGTCGCAAGCCGGTCAGCGCGCTCAGGCGGGCCATCAGGGCGGCGCGTTGGTCATTGGGGAACATCTCCGGACAGGCGATCAGCCTGCTTGCCTGCGCCGCCAGCGCAGCCGCCACCGCCGCGTTGGCATGGCCCAGATTGGCCGTCCCCTGTCCACCCACGCAATCAATATACTCGCGCCCCCGATCATCCCAAACAAGCGCGCCTTCGCCGCGCACAATCGTCACCGGCCGCTTGACGTAGACGCCGGAGGAATGCTGGCTCTCTATGGCGGCAAAATCCATCATATCAGCCCCGCATCTGGCTACCACGCCGTAAACGGTGTGGCTTGTACTGACTGCTGACTACTGACTACTGCCTACTGTAATTACCGTGCCCTGCCCTGCCAGCGCCCGCTGCACCGGCGCGCTCACCCGCCCATCGGCCAGGATCACCCGCCCCACACCCTGCTCCAGGGCCTCCCTGGCCCCCAGCACCTTCTTCTTCATCCGCCCTTCAGCCAAACCGAGCCATTCCTCCAGCCCGGCCCCTTCCAGGTGTGGGATCAGCGTGCTCTCGTCCGGGAAGTGGCGCAGCAGACCGGGCACATTCGTCAACAGGATCAGGCTGTGGGCACGAACGGCCCCCGCGATCATCGCCGCCGCCCGATCAGCGTCCACATTGAGGGCCAGGCCCTCAGGCGAGAGCGCCAGCGGCGCCACCACCGGCGTATAGCCTGCCTCCAGCAGCAGATGGAGCAGATCGGCGTGAACTGCCTGGATCACCCCCGTGTGATCATCGTGGAGCACACGCACCCGGCCATGTTCCACTGCCCGCACCGCCTCCTTGCGCTTCGCCACCAGCAGCCGCCCATCCACGCCGGAAAGCCCCAGCGCGTTCACGCCCTGCCGTTGCAGCGCCTCCACCAGCAGTGTGTTGATCTTGCCCGCCGTCACCATGGCGAAGATCTCCAGTGTGGCCCGGTCGGTGTAACGGCTGGTGAAGCCGGAGGGCGAGGTGATGAAGCGTGGCGGATGCCCCAATTGTTCGCAAAGGCGGTTGGTCTCATCCGAGCCGCCGTGCACCAACACCATCTGCTCCCCCTGCCCCACCAGCGCCGCCACATCCGCGCATATCGCCTCCAGGTTCAGCCCGGCGGCACCGCCTATTTTGATCACCAACATCTTTCCACCACCTGCAGTTCAGCAAATAATGTCATCCTGAGCGAAGCGAAGGAAATGTCATTCTGAGCCAGGCGAAGAATCTGGATCGGCCTCCACGGGTAACCTCTTCCCCTTCCCCTCCCCTATCAGGGGACGAGGCCAGTGCTCAGATGGGGTGCAATCCGGGGAACTCCAGCCCGGTTGTCTCCTCCCACCCCAGCATCAAGTTCATCGCCTGGACCGCCGAGCCTGATGCGCCCTTCATCAGGTTGTCAATGGCGGCCAGCGCCACCACCCGCCCCGTCTCTGCCTCTAACTCAAAGCCCACATCTACATAGTTGCTCCCCGCCAGGATTTTGGGATCGGGCACGCGATGGACGCCCCCCTTCTCCTTGACGATGCGCACGAAAGGCTCCGCCGAGGCCCAGGCGCGGTAAACACGCCATAAGTCTTTCTCCGTCACCCCCGCCTGGGTGAAAGCATGGGCCGCAGCCAACGCGCCGCGCACCGCATCCACCGAGGTGATCGTCAGGTGGACCTCTTCCAGGCCCAATTCCTGGCGAACCTCTGCCGTGTGACGGTGGCCGGTTGGCGCGTAGGTGCGGATGACGCCGCTGCGCTCTGGATGGTGCGAACCGGCGTTAGGCGTGGCCCCTCCTTCAGAAGAGCCGACCTTGACATCCACAACAATCGGGCGGGAGAGGTCCAGCAGGCCGGCGCGGACCAGGGGCAGGAGCGCCAGGATGGAGGCCGCCGCATTGCAGCCTACACCGCTGATAGTGCGCGCCGTGCGCATCTCCTCGCGATGCAGTTCCGGCAGGCCATAAACGAAGCGCGCCAGCCACTGGGGTGCCAGATGCTCACTGCCGTACCAGCGCTGATACAGCGCAGGGTCGCGCAGGCGAAAATCCGCCGACAGGTCAATCACATAGGTGGCCAGCGCCGTATAGCGCTCAATCTCCTTCTGCGCTTCACCGTGCGGCAGGGCCAGGAAGAGCACATCGCAGGGTTGCAGCCTGTCGCGGGAGGTGAAGCGGAGCAGGCTGCGCTTGCGCAGGTTCGGGTGCAGGGAGTGCACATATTCCCCCAGGTGACGTTCCGAGGTCACCTGGGTCACCTCCACCCTGGGATGGGCGAGCAGCAGGCGCAGGAGTTCGCCCCCCGTGTACCCCGACGCGCCCACGATCCCCACCCGGATCACGCGGCCACCCCCACCTTCGCGCTTCCCTCGCCCTGGCGGTAGCCTCCTGGCGCAGGGGTCTGCATCGGACGCACCAACGCGGGGATCCCCCCATGAGGAATGTCATTCTGAGCGATAGCGAAGAAGCCGCCTTGCTGGGCTGCATGCACAGCGTACTCCACAATGAACCCCGCAATGTCCACGCCGGTGGTGGGCACGGTCGTATGAAACTCCATGGTGTGGTTGATCTCGTTGACCAGGTAGCCGCGCTGCGCGTCCTCCAGGACATCAATCGCCAGCACGCCGCCGCCCACGGCGCGCGCCGCCGCCCGGCAGACCGCATCCAGCTCTGACGTCAGCGGACAGACCTCGCCCTGGCCGCCGCGTGCCGTGTTGGTGATCCAGTGATCGGCCCTGCGGTAGATCGCAGCCACGGTGCGATCATCTACCACAAAAGCGCGGATGTCGCGGCCCGGCTTGGTGATGTATTCCTGGATGTAGAAGATGCTGTGCTGGTAAGAGCCGAGGAGCTCCTTATGCTCCACCAGGGCTTCGGCGGCATCGCGGTCGTTGATCTTGGCCAGCAGCCGCCCCCACGATCCCACCACCGGCTTGATCACCACGGGATACCCCAACTCCTCAATGGCCTGGAGCGCCGCCTGGCCGGAAAACGCCAGGCGCACGCGCGGCTGCGGCACGCCTGCCTGCCGCAGCGCAGCGGAGGTGGCCAGCTTATCGCCGCATATCGCGGCGACGGCGGCGCTATTCACCGTAGGGATGCCCCAACTATTGAGCACCTGGGCCGCATATAGCCCGCGCGCATAAGAGATGCTGCGCACCAGCACCACAGCGTAACGCGCCCACTCTCCCGGCCCGGCCTCCACATCAAAGATGGCCTCGCCATCGTCAATTCGGTCGTAGTCCAGGCCGCGCGCCTCCAGCGCCGCCATCAGCCACTTTTCTTCCACACGCAGCCGGGACATCAGCAGCCCGATCTTCATTCTCCCCAATCCTCCTCCTCGCGTGGGGCCAGGGCCAGGCGGAGCGGAGCCAGGCTGGTGACCTCCAGCTCCGAGCCGCAATCGGGGCAGACCAGGATCTCCCCCATCACCACGCCCGCATCTACGGGCACATCTCCCTCACATTCCGGACATTGTGCCACCATAGTTCACACCTCGCTTTCCAGTTTGTTTAGGGCTGTTTTCGCCAGGGCAAGCTGCTCCTGCACCGCCTGGGGCGCCGTGCCGCCGCTCACCATACGGCGCGCCAGGGCGCGCTCCACCTCAAACACCTGCACCAGGTCCGCGCCAAAGGCGGGATGAATGGCCTGATACTCCGCCAGGGGCAGATGCGCCAGGTCTACGCCCAGGGCCTCCGCCCGCCTCACCGCCTGGCCCACAGCGGCATGGGCCTGGCGGAAAGGCACGCCGCGCTCAACCAGGTAATCGGCCAGGTCGGTCGCCAGCAGGTGGGCTTCCACAGCGGCGCGCATACGTTCAGCCCGCACCTTCAGTGTGGCGATCACGCCGCGCATCACCGACAGAGCCAACTCCAGCGTATCGGCGGCTTCAAACACCGGCGGCTTGTCCTCTTGCAAGTCCTTGTCGTAGGCAGAGGGCAGGGCCTTCAGCGTCGCCAGCAACCCGCTCAGCAACCCGATCAGCCTGCCGCTTTTAGCCCGCACCAGCTCCAGCGGGTCGGGGTTCTTCTTTTGAGGCATCAGGCTGGAGCCGGTGGCGTAGGCGTCATCCAGCTCAACGAAGCCGAACTCGGCGGTGGCGTACAGGATCAGTGCCTCGGCCAGGCGGCTGAGGTGCAGGCCGATGAGCGCAGCGCAGAACAGGAACTCGGCGGCGAAATCGCGGTCGGAGACGGCGTCTAGGCTGTTCGGGGAGACCGCCTCAAACCCCAGCGCCACGGCCAGCGCGTCGCGGTCAATAGCGAAGGCCGTGCCCGCCAGCGCGCCGCTGCCCAACGGCAACACCCCTGTCCGCTGGCCCAGCCCGACCAGGCGCTGGCGGTCGCGCTGAAGCGCCCAGAAGTGCGCCAGCCACCAATGGCTGAGCAGGATGGGCTGCGCCCGTTGCAGGTGGGTGTAGCCGGGCAACACCACCCCCCAGTCCTGCTCAGCGCGGGCGAGCAGCGCGGCCTGGACCTGGCGCAGCCGCGCCTCCAGCCGTTCCAGTGCCTCCAGCAACCATAGCCGCAGGTCGGTCGCCACCTGGTCATTGCGGCTGCGACCGGTGTGCAGCTTGCCCGCCAGCGGGCCGATCAACTCGGTCAACCGCCGTTCAACCGCGGTATGGATGTCCTCATCGCTTTCCAGGAAGACGAATTGGCCACGCTCAAACTCCCCAGCGATCTCCTCCAGCCCGCGCACGATCTCACCGGCTTCCGCCTGGGTGAGCACGCCAGCGCGCGCCAGCGCCTGCGCCCAGGCGATGCTGCCGCGCACATCCTGCGGCGCCAGCCGCCGGTCAACGGGCAGCGAGGCGTTCAGCCGCGCCGCCGCCTCATCCAGCGAACCGCTCAAACGTCCAGTCCATAGCTTCATCGTTCGCCACCATGTCTGACCGCAAACAATGTCATTCTGAGCGATAGCGAAGAATCAGTCCCGAATCACCTGCTCCGGCGCAACCGGAGGCACGTCCTCGCCGCCACGCTCAATGAATGCATGAATCTTGAGCGGCAAGCCAAACAGGCGGATGAACCCCGCGGCGTCACTGTGGCTGTACACTTCGGAGTAGCCAAAGGTGGCGAAGTCCTCGCGGTAGAGGCTATATGGGCTGCTTCGCCCGGTGACGATGAGGTTGCCCTTGTACAGCTTGAGGCGCACCGTGCCGGTGACCGGCTTCTGTGTCTCGGCGAAAAAGGCATCCAGCGCCTGGCGCAATGGCGTAAACCACTGGCCGAAGTAAACCAGTTCCGCGTAGCGTTGGGCCACCAGGTCTTTGTAGTGCAGCGTATCCCGGTCCAGGGTGATGGATTCCAGCTCCTGATGGGCCGCGTACAGGATGGTCCCACCGGGCGTCTCATATACTCCCCGTGACTTCATCCCCACCAGCCGATTCTCCACCATATCCACCTGGCCGATGCCATGCCGCCCGCCGATGTGGTTGAGCGTCTCAATCAGCCGGGCGGGCGAAAGCCGCTGGCCGTTCACCGCTATCGGGTTCCCGGCTTCAAAGGCGATCTCCACCTCTTCAGGCGCGTCCGCTGCCTGCTCCGGCCAGACGGACATCTGCAACAGCGCGGGTTCGGGCGGGCAGTTGGCGTCCTCCAGGGGGCCGCCCTCGTGGGAAAGGTGCCACAGGTTGCGGTCGCGGCTGTACAGGGATGGGCCGCTGCTGTCGGGCACGGGCAGGCCGCGGGCGCGCAGGTAAGCGCGGGCATCCTCACGCGAGCGGATGTCCCACTCGCGCCAGGGGGCGATGATCTTCAGGCGTGGGTTGAGCGCGAGATAGCTCAACTCAAAGCGTACCTGGTCGTTGCCCTTCCCCGTGCAGCCGTGCGCCACCGCGTCCGCGCCCTCCGCCTCGGCCACCTGGACCTGGTGCTTGGCGATCAGGGGCCGGGCCACCGAGGTGCCCAACAGGTATTTGCGCTCATAGATCGCGCCGGAACGCAACAGGGGGAAGAGGTACTCTGCGGCGAACTCCTCACGCAGGTCACGGATGATCACTTTGCTCGCGCCACTGGCACGCGCACGTTCGGGCAGGGCGGACAGCTCTTCGCCCTGGCCGATGTCGGCAGTGAAGCAGATCACCTCGCAGCCGTAGTTCTCGCGCAGCCAGGGCACAATCACCGAGGTGTCCAGGCCGCCTGAATAGGCCAGGACCACTTTGCGAACCGCTGGTTTGACCATATTCCCTCCTCCCTGATGCCTGAAAACAAAAAACCCTCCGGGTTCGGAGGGTTTTTTGTTCTGGGCCTGGCTATACGGATCGCCTGCGCTTACTCGCCCAAACGCAACAAACCCACCTCCCCCACCGGAGGGTGGTCCGACTTACGAGCACGAGAGCGAAGCAGCGCAGCGTCCATGCGTGTATTGGTCGCATTATAACGGCTCCTGCCGCTTTTGTCAAGTCCTCCGCTGAAGGCGAACCAACAGAAGTATCGGTCTTAACCTCAGGTGGCGTTTCCCCCCACCCCACCCTCCCCCCGCCCAGTACCGGGCACCCAGTACCGAGCACCCAGTACCGGGCTTCAGCCCGGTTGGGAGGGGGAGAAGCCACGCCCTCCCCCTGGATGGGGGAGGGCCGGGAAGGGGTGTCAAGGCAAACAGCCAGACTAAGCCTTTCAGGGCGCGGCCCCAGCCGGACGTGCGGCCAGACGCCCTATCCACCAGCGGACAGCCGACAGGATAATGGCGTAGTAGCTGATGTAGGCCAGGACCTCAAACAGCGAAGGATCGGCGTTATAGCCGAACAGCGACTTCAGCAGCGAGCCGATCAGGCTCTCTTCAGGCAGGATATGGCTGGTATCCCATACGGTGGTGGTCATAAAGGGCAAAAGCCCTGCCTCCTGGAATTCATGTACACCGTGTGCCAACAAGCCCGCGGCGAACAGGAGAAGCAAAACACTGGTGACATCAAAGAAGCGTCGGATGTTCAGCCGGATGGCTGAGGCGTACATAGCCCAGCCCAGGGCCACAGCGATGGCCAGCCCGATCAGCGCGCCGATAAGCGTGGCAGCGGCCTCATTGGCGAAGGCCGCCGCCGAAAGGAACAGGGCGGTCTCCACTCCCTCGCGGAACACAGCCACAAACGTCAGGCCGAACAACCCCCAGTTCTGGCCTGAAAGCGTGGCCTGGCGCACATCGCGTTCCAGCCCGGCCTTCAAGAACCGCGCCTGATAGCGCATCCAGAAGATCATCCAGGTGAGGACGATCACGGCCAGGAACATGGTGGTGCCTTCAAAGATCTGCTCAACCTGCCCTTCCAGTTCCACTCCCAGCCGTTGCAGGCCGAACGCCAGCCCGACGCTACCTGCAAGCGCTGCCAATACCCCCAGCCAGGCATAGCGTTGCCGGTCCAGATAACCGATCTTCTTTAAGTAGCCGATGACGATCCCGACGATCAGCGCAGCTTCCAGACCCTCGCGCAGCGTGATCAGGAGAGCAGCCAGCATGTGGAGAGACCTCCTTTCAGTAGAGTGGATTTATAATCGGTAGGGGGCCGGTACAGGTATCGCATGATGCAGGATAGACTTATCTAATGTTTGATATTAGATAATACTCATCTATTAAATTCAGTATACCAAACATGACCTGATTTGTCAAGTTTAATCCATCATTTCCTGTCACCCCAACCCTCCCCCCTTGTGGGGGAGGGTTGGGGTGGGGGAAACGCCACTTGAGGTTAAAACTGATACTCCTGTGTCACTTCTCTATGGGCTTCTCTGAAACCAGACTACCCTGCCCGTGCTGAGCTGTCTAGGGACAGATGTCCTCTTTTTTGATGCAATTCGTCCTATTTGTGCCTGAGCTGAGGTGCTCGCTTATGGCCGGGGCGTTGCTGTGGGGCGCGGCGGCGGGCGCGTCTGGCAATCGCGCAGATTGGCCCTGGCGGTGGGATCGTTGGGCGCCTGAGCCAGCACCTGCTCAAAAATGGGGATGGCCTTGTCACATTGGTCCAGGTAGTAATACGTCAGGCCCAGGCTGAAGAGCGTGTCCAGGCTGGCATCGCCCAGGGCGATGGCCTTCTCCAAAATCGGCTGTGCGTCTTCAAAGCGCAGGCGACGGTAATAGGCGATACCCAGGTGGCCCAGAATCCTGGGGTTGTCCGGCTCAAGCTGGACGGCCTGCTCCAGATAGGCGATGGCCTGATTGACATCGCCCACGACTGCCAGGTATCCCCGCCCCAGCTCATCCAGAACCAGCGCATCCTCTGGGTCCACGGCGTGGGCCTGATTGAGGGCCGCCAATGCCCGGTCCCAGTCATTCAAGGCGCGGTAATTGCGGGCGATGCTGATGTAAATGTAGGCGAGATTAGGCTGGATGGCGGCGGCTTTCTCGTATTCCGCGATGGCACCCCGGTAATCGCCCTGGACCTCGCGCAGGTAGCCTGCGTTGCGGCGGGCATCAAAGTTATCTGGGTTCAGCGCCAGGGCCTTCTCAATCGCCTGAGCCGCCTCAAAGAAGCGGCCCTGGTCGGCCAGCGCCTCGGCCAGATAGGCATAGGCTTCGGGGTAGTTGGGGTCCAGCTCTATAGCTTTCTGGGCCGCGATCACCGCCGCGGCTGCATCGCCTTTCCAGTCCAGCGCCATGGCCTTGATGGCGTGCGCGGGGGCGCTGTTGGGGGCAAGCGCAATGGCACGGTCGGCGTAGCGCAGCGCCTGGTCCAGCCGACCGCGCAGGATCAGCAGCCTGACGAGTGGCGGGTAATACTCGGCCCGGTTCGGGGCCAGCGCGATAGCCTGCTCATAGGCGGCAATGGCCGGGGTGAGCCTGCCCTCCGCTTCCAATGACCGGGCGGTCTCAAAGAACGAGGCCGCCGGGCGCGTGGGCGTTATGGCCGGTGTGGGCGTGGGCCGGATGAGCGCGATCGCCGCGGGGCGCGGTTGGCGATAGACCCAGAGGGCGGCCCCGGCCAGGACAAGCACCAGGGCCACGAGGAGCAGCCTGGGGAAGCGCCGCTTCCGAGGCGGCCGGCTGAGATACATCAGGGCAACTCTCCCACGCGGATTCTGGCTTCAATCATAGCAGCCCCACCCACACTTGGACAAGTCGTCTGGAGCCATTATAATACAGGGATGGTGTCATGAAACAGCCGATGACTCCCTCCAACCCGCGGGCGCCTGCGGCCACCGGTATGATCTGCGATACCTGCGGCGCGCGCTACGCTGACCCCGCGCTCGCCTTCTGCCCCAATTGTGGCGGCATCCTCATGAAGGACGTGCCCAGCCGCGCCAGGGGGCTATGGCGGCGCTGGGACTGGCTGCGCCTGCTCAGCCTGGCGTTCATCGCCACGCTCCTGGTCTTGGGCGCAATGACGACGGCGGTCGCTCTCGGCATCCACCAGGGCAGCGTGGAGCGTGAGCAGCGTATTCGCGCTATCGCCGATCAGCACTTCGCCAAGGGCGAGGGCTACCTGGCGCGGGGCGATTACGAGATCGCCCTGGCCGAGTTTGAGTATGTCAAAGGGCTGTATGAGCGGGAATTGGGGGCAACTTACCCCGGTATCCAGGAGGCCATTGCCAGGGCCAGGGGCCAACTCCAGAGCATCCCCAGCCCCACCTCCCAGGTGCAGCACGAAGCGGCTGTCGCCGCCTTTGATCGCGGCAAGGCAGCTTTTGAGGCCAGGCAGTGTGAGGAGGCCATCGCTGCGCTACGTGAGGCGCAGACCTTTGACCCCAGCTACGAAGCCGAGGCCACCCGGCAGATGCTCTACACCTGCTACCGCAGCGAGGGGCTGGCGCTCCTGGCCGGCGACCAACTGGAACGCGCTGTGTCCTACCTGGAGCAGGCCGCCGCGATCCAGCCGCTTGACCCCGACACCGAGACCCAGTACCGGCAGGCTGCCGCTTATCTGACTGCGCAGCGCTATTGGGGTAAGGACTGGAGCCAGGCGATTGCGCTGCTTCAGGAACTATATGCCCAGGCGCCCGCTTACCGCGACGTTGCCGACCGGCTGGTGGAAGCGCATATCACCTATGGTGACCTGCTGGCGCAACAGACCGAGTGGTGCCCTGCGGAAGCGCAATATGCCGCCGCCGTGCGCCTGCGTTACGACGAAGGGGTGGAGCGCAAGCGCATCAACGCCTCGCGGGCCTGCCAGCAGGCCACCCCCACCCCGCTCCCCGGCAGTGTCAGCACGACCGTCCCCTTGAGCACGGCCATGCCCATTGGCGGCTTCAGCAGCGGCAAGCTGGCCTACGTCGCCTACGACCCGGCTCTGGGCGATTCCAGCCTGTATGTGGTCTATGCCGATGGGCTGCGGCGCGAGCGCATCGCCATTAGCGCCGACCAGCCGGCCTGGAATCGGGACGGCACCTGGCTGGCCTTCCGTATGCACGGCGACCGGCCCGGCCTGTACATCACCAACGGCGACCCGCGCAGCCTGACCCAGGTCGTCAGCGGCACGATCAGCCACCCCACCTGGTCGCCCGACGGCATGCGCCTGGCTTATGCTGCGCTGGACGACCAGGGCGAATGGACCATCTATAGTGTCAATGCTAACGGCAGTGGGGCCCCCAGGGCGGTGGGCAAGGGCCGGTGGCCCGCGTGGTCTCCGTCGCAATCCCTGGCCTATACCGGCTGTGACCGCTCTGGCCGACTCTGCGGCATCTTCTCCGACAGCAACCCTGACGATCCCGAACCGCCGGTGCGCCTGACCGCCGACATCAATGACATCGGCCTGGCCTGGTCACCGGACGGCATGAACATTGCCTATATGTCCAACCACAGCGGTAACTGGGAGGTTTACACGGTCAACATTTGGGGCGGGGTAACGCTCTTGACCAACGACCCTGCTAACGATGGCCTGCCCGCCTGGGCGCCGGATGGCAGCGCCCTGGCCTTCATCTCCGACCGCGATGGCGCCTGGGGGATCTATCTGATGCAGCCCGACGGCAGCCAGCAGCGCAAGCTCCTGGACCTCGGCCCGGTCTATCCTGACTGGCTGAATCAGCGGCTGGCGTGGGCGCCGTGACAGCAGTCAGTAGTCAGGCCGCCTGACTACTGACTGCTATTGACCGGCGTTCAGGGGTTCATGTGGGCTTCAATATAGGCGACGGCTTCACCAACGGTGGTGATCTTCTGCGCGTCCTCGTCGGAGATCTCACCACCGAAGCTCTCCTCAAAGGCCATAATCAGCTCAACCAGGTCCAGCGAATCCGCTTCCAGGTCCTCGCGGAAGCGCGCCTCCGGGGTGACCTTGCTGGGATCCACGCCCAGCCGGTCTACGATGATGTCGCGTACACGTTCGTAGATGGTCGCCATGAACTCTGCTCCTTCGTGTGGGATCAGGATGTGATAAACATCACATTCTATCGCCCTGGCCTGGATTGTCAAGCGAGACACGCCCCGCTGCGGGAGAATCGGTTTTAGCTTGTGTGTCACCCCCTCCCTCAGCCTCCCCCGTCAAGGGAGGGAACTCACCCCCTCCCAACCGGGCTGAAGCCCGGTACTGGGTGCCTGGCACTGGGCGGGGGAGGGTTGGGGTGGGGGGAAAACGCACCTGAGTCTGTCCCCTTGACAACCCGCCCCAGGGCTGTTAAGATGACTCTACCCTGGTTGAACACCGGGGAAATGGAAAAGTTACGGGCTGAAGCCCTGAGGAGACCGGCGTGAGCACCCCACCTGAGATTGAGCGGCGTAAAGCGGATCATATCCGCATTAACCTGGAAGAGGATGTGCAATTCCCCCGCCTGACGACGGGGCTGGAGCGCTACCGTTTCATTCACCAGGCACTGCCGGAGCTGAACCTGGACGAGATTGACCTCTCCACAACGCTGCTGGGCAAGCGCCTGCGGGCGCCGCTGCTGATCTCCTCCATGACCGGTGGCACCGAGATGGCCCGCACGATCAACCGCAACCTGGCCCAGGCGGCCCAGGCGGCAGGCATCGCCATGGGCCTCGGCTCACAGCGCGCTGCGCTGGAGAACCCCGAACTGGCCTCAACCTACCAGGTCCGCGACCTGGCGCCGGACATCCTGCTGTTCGCCAATCTCGGCGCCGTGCAGCTCAACTACGGTTATGGCGTGGATCACTGCCGCCGCGCGGTGGAGATGGTCGGCGCGGACGCGCTTATCCTGCACCTGAACGCGCTCCAGGAGGCCGTTCAACCCGGTGGCGACGGGAACTGGAAGGGGCTGCTGCGGCGGATTGAAGCGGTATGCCGGGCGCTGCCCGTGCCGGTCGTGGTCAAAGAGGTGGGCTGGGGGCTGTCGGAGCGTGTGGCGCGCCAGTTGGCCGAGGCCGGCGTGGCCGCGCTGGATGTGGCTGGCGCGGGCGGCACCTCCTGGAGCGAAGTGGAGGCGCGGCGGGCGCCGAGCGAACTGCATCGCCGCGTGGCCAGCGCCTTCGCCGATTGGGGGTTGCCTACCGCAGAATCGTTGCTCATGGTGCGGCGGGGCGCGCCCAACCTGCCGGTCATTGCCAGCGGTGGCCTGCGCGACGGCATTGACGTGGCCAAATGCCTGGCGCTGGGCGCGGCGGCGGCGGGCATGGCCGGGCCGTTCCTCAAAGCCGCAGCGGTCTCCACCGAGGCCGTCTCCGAGGCTATCACTGAAATCACGCGCGTGTTGCGTATCGCCATGTTCTGCGCCGGCGCTGGCAGCATCCCCGAATTGCAGACTACACCGCTGTTGAAGAGCGATTGACATGGCCCTGGATAAACTCTCTGCCCTGTACATCCCCGCCCTGGAAGCCGAGATGCAGGCGCTGCTCGCCGATGATGACCCGGTATTCAGGCCCTATTACGGGATGTTGCGCTACCATATGGGCTGGGCGGATGAGCACTTCGCCCCGGCGCAGGTGGATGCGGGGAAGCGCATCCGACCGTTGCTGTGTCTGCTCGTCACCCAGGCGAGCGGCGGCGACTGGCGGCAGGCGCTGCCCGCTGCGGTCGCCATTGAGTTCAGCCACAACTTCTCCCTCATCCATGACGACATCCAGGACGCCAGCCCGCTGCGGCGGGGGCGCCCGACCGTGTGGAAGCTGTGGGGCGTACCCCAAGCGCTCAACATCGGCGATGCCCTGTTTACGCTGGCCCATCTGGAGGTGAAAAAGCTCGGCGAACGCGGTATCCGCCCGGAGGTCACGCTGAACGTCCTGGAGGTGCTGGATCGGAATTGCCTGGAGCTGACCAAAGGGCAGTATCTGGATTTAAGCTTTGAGCGCCGTGAGCGAGTGAGCGTGGACGAGTATATGGCCATGATCGCGGCCAAGACCGCAGCCCTGGCCGCAGCCTCAACGGAGATCGGCGCGTTAGTGGCGGGGGCCCCCGCCGGGTGTGTGGGCCAGTATCGGGCCTTCGGCTACGCGCTGGGGCTGGCCTTCCAGATCCAGGATGACATCCTGGGCATCTGGGGCGATGAGCACGTCACCGGGAAATCGGTCTCTACCGACATTCAAACGCGCAAGAAGTCGCTGCCTGTCGTTTACGGCCTGGAGCGCAGTGAGGCTCTGAGAAAGCTCTATGCCGGCGGGGGGGCGTTGAGCGCTGCCGAAGTCGCCCAGGTGGTGCAGCACCTGGATGCCCTCGGTGCGCGCAGCTATGCCCAGGAGCAGGTACGGGCCTACTCCGATGCAGCCATACAGCATCTCAAAGCGGCTGAACCCCAGGGCGAGGCCGGTGAGGCTCTGTTTGAGTTGACCCATCGGCTCATCGGCAGGCTGCGGTAGCAGGCGAGGGCACGACACGGATAGGAGTGAGCTGTCTGACCCCTGTGAGGGCGCGGCGCGCTACGCCCCTGCTTTCAGGCCAGCGTAAAGCTGTTGCGCCCGCTGTCGCCAATACCAGGCCCGTTCCGGTCGGGCTGACTGAGCGCGCAATGCGGCCCATTCATCATAGACCATCGCCAGTACCAGCTTATCGCCCAGGCGCCGGGCAATGCGCAACGCCGCCCGCAACTGCCAGGCGGCCTTCAGGCACTCGCCGGAGCGCAGTGCGGCCCGCCCTAACATACGGCGGGCGTGAGCGGCGTGCCGCCAGTGATCAATCTCGCCTGCCAGTTCCAGGGCGTGTTGAGCAGCGGCTTCAGCCGCCGGAATGTCCCCGCGCACAAGCTGGGCTTCGGCCAGCATCCAGTGCGCCTCGGCCACCAGCTCCTGGGCAGCGATCGCCCTGGCCTGCCGGATGCTTTCGGTCAGCGCCTGGACAGCGCCGTCACCATCGCCTTGCAAGGCCCTGAGATGGCCCAGGTTGCTGCGGTTGACGACCTGCTGATACACACTTTCGGCGCGTTCAGCGGCCCGCAGGCTGGCTGTGAAGTAGGCTACCGCCTGCGTCAGGTCGCCACGATCCTTCATGATCTGGCCCAGGTTGCTCAACACGATGGCTTCACCGGCGAGGTCACCGGCCTCTCGCCGCATGGCCAGCGCGCGCTCAAAGTGTTCGGTGGCCTGATCCCACTGGCCTTGCGCCACCGCGAGCACCCCCAGGTTGGAATAGGCCGCGGCCATGCCAGCCGGGTCGCCGATCTCACGGCGCAAGGCCAGGCTGCGCTCGCTCAAGGCCACCGCCTGGGCCAGGTCGCCGGTGGTGTAAGCCAGGCCGCCTAAAAGATTACAGGCGGCAGCAATCGCATTCAGGTCTGCCAGTTCCTCGGCGGCCTGGAGCGCGGCCAGCGCTGCCGTCTGCGCTGCCTCTGTCTGGCCCTGGCGGAAGAGCATCCAGCCGAGTGTCAGCTCAATCTGGGCACGCTCCAGACGCGAGGCATCGCTCTCGTCCTCGGTGGCGGGGCCCAGATGTGCCCGCGCCAGGTCCAGCTCGGCCAGCGCCCGCTCAATCTCCCCGCTGCGTTCGGCGTTCTTAGCCAGGCGCCGGTGTAACCCGGCGCGACAGTGCGGCTCAACCGCGTCTGCCAGTCCCGATGTGCGCAGGATGTCCAATTCGGCCAGGGCGCCACGGTGATCGCCGGTGGCAGCCAGGGCATCGCTCAAGCCCATGTGGATGACCCAGCGGTCCGCCGCCGAGACATGCGGGACACGCTCCAGCAGCGCTTTGGCCTGGGCAAAGGTAGCGGCAGCGGCCTCATTGGCGTAACTGTCAGCGGCCTTGCGCCCAGCGATCAGCAGGTAGGGTAGCGCACGCTCGGCCAGGTCAGCCTGGATGAAGTGATGGGCCAGGGCTTCGGCGAATCGCTCGGCCTGGTCACCAGCCAGCCGCTCCAACACCTCACCCGCCAGACGGTGCCAGCGCGCGCGCCGCCGCTTGCCCAACGACTCATAAAGGGCCTCCTGCATCAGGCCGTGGCGAAAACGATAGTGTCCAGGCAGGTCGGTCGGCTCAATCAAGCCATGTTCGCACAGCGCCAGGAGATCCGCCGCTGAGACCTCTTCGCCGAGCATCTGCTCCAGCACGTAAGCGTCAAAGGGCAGGCCGAGCACAGCCGCCGCCTCGGCCAGACGTTGCTGGCTCGCGGACAGGCGATCTAAGCGCGATAGGACCAGGGCGCTGATGGAGCGGGGAACGCGTGGAGGACGGAGGATGGACGATGGAGCGGCCAGCAACATGACCAGCTCTTCCAGGAAGAGGGGATTGCCCTCGGCGCGGGCGATGATGCGTTGGCGCACTGCCCTCTCCCGAACCGGGCTGAAGCCCGGTACTGGGGGGCCCCCTGTTTCCTCACCAGTGCCCAGAATGGCGTTCCTGCCATCGCCTATGAGGTGATGGAGCAGTTGTTCACACTGCTGGGCTGGAAGCGGCTGCAAGGTCAGATGGAGCACCCGCCCTGGGCACATCCGCGTGGCCACCGCCGGGATACGGCTGTGAGGGCCGGGTTCTTCCGTGCGCATCAGGCAGCACACCAGGATCGGCGCCTGCTCAATGATACCCAACAGGAAGAATAACGCATCTATAGAAGCCGGGTCTAGCCAGTGAGCATCCTCAAACAGGATCGCCAGAGGCTGCCGCGCTGCCTCAGCCAGCACAAGCGTCCGCAGCGCGATAAACATCTGCTGTCGGATCTGGGCGGCATCCAGCCGGTCCAGCCAGCCGGAGGCGCGCGCGGTCAACTGCCCTAAGAGATGCAAGAGACCTTCGCGGATCGCCTCCGCTGTATCGGGGGGCAAATGGGCGTCCAGCCGTGCCCGTACCTCATATATGGGCGTGTTGGGCGTGACGCCCAGGAGGTCCTGCACCAACTCGGTCAGTGCAGCGTAAGCGATGCCTTGTGTGTGGGCATAGGCATGAGCGGTCACAACTTTGAGGGGCGGTGAAGTGGATGACGAGCCTGGATCGCTCGTCTGCCAGCCATTACCACGCAGCACTTCATTCACGAGCCGGGATTTGCCGATCCCGGCCTCGCCTTGCACAATGACGACATGGCCGACACCCGTCTCAACCGTGAGGGTCATGATCTGGCGGAGTGCTGCCACCTCGGTATCGCGCCCGACAAGCGGGGCGGGTTGGCCAGTGGTCAGCCGCAGGCCGCGCCGGGATAGATAGGCGCGAATGAGCTGGTAGGCGCGTTCACCACCAGGGAGGCCGGTATCCTGCACCGGTTCAAAGTCAAACAGACGCACAGTGACATCGCGAATGGACTGGGTGACAAGGATGTGCCCCGCTGCGGCTGTTTGCACCAGCCGCTCGGCTGCCTGGAGCGAGGCCCCGATGGCGATCTGATCGTCCACGATGACCGGGCCGCCGGCAACAGCCTGAGCTATGGCTAATGTCCCCTTCCCAACCGGGCTGAAGCCCGGTACTGGGTGGGATAGGTCATGGTTGATCTCATCCAGTGCGGTTTGCAAGGCCAACCCGGCACGCAAGGCCCGTTCCGCCGCGTCCTCCTGCGCGACCGGCGCGCCAAAGACCAGATTGAACCCATTGGGAAGCGTTTGGGCTATCCCCCCAAAGCGAGCGGCGACATCTAAGAGCGCAGGCAGGGCCTGTTGAAACAGCTCATCACGCCGTTCGCTATCTAGAGGCGACGGGTCTTCCGAGGGCAGCAGGCGCACCGCCAGCACCGCTGCCTCCCGCCAGTGGCGCCCGACAGGCGATGGGCGACGGGTAATGGACAATGTGACCTCTTCGTCCTCCGTCCTGCGTCCGCCATCTAATTCGCGCAACAGGGCCTGGGTCTGGTGCAATGGCCGTGCAGCCTCCTGGCGGGCAAACAGGTCGCGTGCCGCCTCCAATTTCGCCCGCGCCTGCCCGCGCCAGGTGGCCACATCGCCATCGCCCGCCCGTGCCCGGTCAAGGAACAGCCGTCCTTGTTCATACAGCGTAAGCGCCAGTAGATAGGGATCATCCACCTGGTTGCAGGCAGCCAGGCTCTGTTCCAACTCGGCCTGGGCCTGGGCCCATTCGCCGCGGCAGCGGTGCGTTATAGCCAGGGTACGATGCACGTTGGCCTGGTGCTCAAGGCTGTGCATGGCCAGGGCCATCTCCAGCGCGTGCCTGCCCTCGGCCAGGGCCCTGTCTGTGTCATTGCGTGCCAGGTACAGTCGGGCACGAAGTTCGTACGCCTCGGCCAGTTGCGCCTGGCTGGATAGGCCCTCGGCCAGATGCAGCGCTTCGGTCAAGCTGGCCTCGGCTTGAGCCAGATCGCCCCGCTCTAAGTAAACCTGAGTCAGGTTGAGCTGTATAATGGTAATGCCAAGGACATCATTCATACGCCGGGCGAGGGCCAACACACGCTGTAAGTAATCATAAGCCCGATCAAGCTGGCCGAGGCGGAAGTAGCACAGGCCGAGATTAGTCAGTGCGCCACGTAAGCGATCCACATCGCCGATGTCCTCGGCCAGGCGTATCGCTCGCTCCAATAAACGCAACGCCTCGCTGCGTTGGCCCTGCAACCACAAGAGGATACCCAGGTTAGAGGAGGAACTGGCCACATCCGCCATGTAGCCCATGGCCTCGCGCAGGGCCAGCGCCCGGCGCGTGTAGCGAAGCGCGCCAGCGCGGTCCCCTGTCTGAAAGCAGATGCCGCCCAGGAAGTTATAGGCCATTGCCTGCTCGGCATAATGGCTGGTCCCCGCGACCAATCCCAGGCTATGGCGGATATAGCGCCTGGCCAGATCATATTGGCCCAGGTCAAAATACGCCTCGCCGATGCCGCACGCGATCTGCGCCCGGATTGGGCGAGTCGTGTGCGGCCCAGCTGAGGCGGCTTCTTGGGCGCGCTGATACCAGGCAATGGCTTCTTGGAACTTCCCCAAGCGTTCATGGGTGGCTGCGATACGCACCATCAGGTCGGCCACATCGGCCTGGCCGTCCGGGGTAGCCCGCGCCAGCCTGAGCGCCTCATAAAACTCACGCAGCGCATCGCTAAGGCGACCAACAAACTTATACACGCCGCCCAGACCGGTGGCGATGCGCTGCGCCAGCCGGGCAGGGTCTGTGGGCAACCTCACCTTATCCACCGCCCAACGCCCATCTCCCGCAGCCTCAAGCGCTTTCCGCGCCCGCTCAAAATAAGCGATAGCCTGCTCGTTGGCGTAGCGCGTGGCAGCGCGCTCCGCCGCAAGCAGCAAATACGGCCCGGCCTTCTCCGGCTGCTCACACTCCTCAAAATGGCGGGCCAGGTTTTCGGCCTGGGCTTCCAGGCGACCTGTATACAGGCGTTCCAACGCCTCGCCCGCTGCACGGTGCAACTCCCGCCGCTGGCGCCTCAGCAATGTGCTGTAGATAGCCTCCTGGGTCAAGGGATGCTTGAAGGCATAGGTCTCTTCGTCTGATACGGTCTGGGCTGTGACCAAAAACTCGCGGGCAACGAGCTCATTCAGATGGCGGCGCAGTTCCGTTTCCGGCAGCCGCCCGATGGCATGCAATTCGGCATAGGTAAACGGGCTGCCCAGGACGGCGGCGGCCTGGAGGGTGGCCTGGAGCGGCTGGGCCAGGCGGTCAAAGCGGGTTAATATGAGGGCACTGATCGTCCCCGGTACACCGTCCACCGTCTCCGACGCGCCCGGCGCAAGCACCCAGGAGCCATCCGCCCTTCCACTCTGGATCAACTGCCCCCGGTCAATAAGCATACGCAAGATCTCTTCAATGAAGAAGGGGTTGCCGCGCGCCCGGCTGATGATCCCCTGCCGCAGGCTCATTGGCAAGGCCGGGTTGCTTAACAGATGGTCAATCAGGCGGCCACAGTCCTCATCAGAGAGCGGCTCCAGGCGGATGGCAGTCACATGTTCAGGGACGCGCATCTGCGCGGCGCGGCGGATGAGGGGGAAGTGGCCGCTTTCATCCTCCTCGCGGCTGAGGCACAGGAAGAGGATAGGCAGACGTTCGCTGAGGTCAAGGAGCGAAATCAACAGTTTATGTGACAGCTCATCCGTCCAGTGCAGGTCATCCAGGAGCAGGACAACCGGCCCTCTGGTCGCTTCCCACTGGAGAAACTGGCGCACGGCGATGAATGTTTGTTGCTGGATCGCCAGCGGCCCCAAATGGCTGATGGTCTCAGGCAAGGCAGCGCCGCCTGGCCCGGCGGAAAGGAGGAAGGTGAAGTAGGGCACCAGCGCCCGGCCTGCTGCGCCGCCGCTGCGTTCCAGCGCCGCCTCAATCTTCGCCAGGCGTTCCTCCTCGCTATCGGCAGCGCTGAGGCCCAGGGCAGCGCTCAACGCCTGGGCGAAGGGTGTATAGGCCTGCGTGCGCCTGATATCCGTGCAGCGACCCTCCAGCCAGAGAATCTCTCCCGGCGTGGGTGCGGGCCGTTCTCTCCCCTCAAGCGAGAAGTGGGCGGAGGAAGCAGGCTTATCCCCTAGGGCCAGGGCGCGTAGCTCGCTCACCAGGCGCGTCTTGCCCACGCCAGCTTCGCCACTGATCAGCACCACCTGCCCACGCTTATCCCGGACCAGCGCAGCCAGTATGGCCTGAAGCTGTTCCACTTGCTGATCACGGCCAATGATGGGGGCGTACAGGCCGGGCACACCGCGCACACGACCAGGCCGGAGGCGCGGGCCGATTAAGCGATAGGCCTCAACCGCTTCCGGCAGGCCCTTGACGATCAGCGGCGGCTGCGGCTCAAAGTTGAATAGCGGCCAGGTGCGCTGATACACCGGCGCACTCACCAGGATCGTCCCCGGCTCGGCGGACTGCTCCAGGCGCGCTGCCAGATTAACCGCTTCGCCCACGACGGTGTACTCTTGCGCCCCGTCCGGGCCGAGCGCCCCCAGGATCACGGTGCCCATGTGCACGCCGATGCGCATACGCAGGATGCCAACACTCCCATTGCTTAGCCGGGGCCGATACCTGGCGACACCCTCTTGCATCGCCAACGCCGCTCGTAATGCCCGCTCCGGGTCATCCTCGTGCGCCTCAGGCGCCCCAAACAGCGCAATCACCCCATCGCCCGTGTATTTGTGCACCGTGCCGCCGTATTCAAGCACGGTCTGGCCCAGGATCGTCAGGTAGTCCGCCACCAGGCTGTAGGCATCCTCTGGATCGAGGTCGTGGATCGTGGCGGTGTAGTTGCTCAGATCGGCGATGAGAATAGTGACATCGCGCCGCTGATCCGCTGGGGGGTGGGCCTCTTCCTCACCTCCTCCCAACCGGGCTGAAGCCTGGTACTGGGCGGGGGAGGTGGGGGTAAGGGCGGGCGCGCTCTTCTCCAGGCGAGTGCCGCACTGGCCGCAGAAACGATGGCCGATGGGGTTCAGGAAGCCACAAGCAAGGCAAAGCCGACCGAGTTCGGCTGCGCACTGGACGCAATACGGGGCGCCGGGTGGGTTTTCTGCCTGACAGGCAGGGCAACGCATGCTAATTCAATAGCCAGTGCAAGCTACACCGTTTACGCTGTAGTCCAAGCCACACCCTTTACGGTGTGGCTCGGTCGTCAGACGGAATGTTGAGGCCTAGCCTATCCCCTCCGATTCAAGTTTGATGCCAGAGACCCGATGCTCTGCCTGGTTATGAACCACGCGGAGCAGGCGATGATGTAATCTGGACGCTGTATGCTGGCCCACAACCCCGCTTTCCATCAGGCGATCCAACGAGGCCCGCAGGTGCTCACGTATATCGCGGTAGGTCATGCGCATCCGTTCCGTGTGACTGGAAGCCGCCAGCTTCAGAGCGTAATTGTAAGCGCGATAGGCGGCTTCCAGGTCCTGTCCAGAAGGCGAGGCGGGGTTCAGGGCCATATCCCCCCAGAGCACATAGAGACGGGCGATCAGGTCATGCCGTTCGTAGCGTGTGGCCAGTTCCTCGGCGCAGGAGAGCGCCACACGGAAGGCGGTTTTGTTCCCGCTCCCCAGGGCGTGCTCGGCCTGGGCAATGGCGAATAGCGTGGACAGCAGCCCTACGCCGTCGCTGCGCCCAATACGCAGGTCAAGGGCCTGGTCAAGCCATGTAAGTGCCTCTTGCGGCTGGCCGCGGTCCAGGCTGATCGCAGCCAGGACTTCCAGGGCATCCGCTTGAAGCTGGCGGTTGTCCAGGGATTTCGCGGCCATGTCGGCCAGCACCTGTTGGCAGGCCGCCTCAGCCTGATCCAATTGCCCCTTGCCCCGATAAGCCACAGCGGCCCACAGGTCAGCCTCATAACCCAGCATGACATCCCCGATCTGGTCGGCCACCTCACGGGCCTTGGCCGTGCAGTATAGCGCCCGATCCCAGGCACGCTCGTCACTTGCCAGGCGAGCCAGGTTGGCATAGCAATTGCCGATCAGTCGCCAATGCCCCAATTCTGTCCCTCTGTTCAGGGCCTCAATCAGGTGATCCAGGGCCTCTGACCAGCGCCCCTGATCGCGCAGCACAAGCCCCAGGTTGCCATGTGAGTTGGCCAACGCCTCGGCGGCGCCGATCTCCCCGGCGATGGCGATAGCGCGGCGCAAATGGCTCTCCGCCTGGTGCCAGTGCCCCAGCGCATGATGGAGAATGCCCAGGTTGGCATTCGTTTGCGCCTCCATCCAGGCGTCCTTAAGGGCCTCCTGAACCTTGAGGGAGAGTTGTAGATAGTGAATTGCAGCCGTCCAGTGCCCCTGAGCATAATACAGGCGGGCCGTGATGTTGTAGTTGCGCGCCAGGGCCTCGGAAGGCCCCAAGGGCGTCAGGTACGCCTGGGCTTTCTTTAGATACTCCAGCGCAGGCTGGGGTCGGCCCTCATCCAACTCCAGCGTGCCCAGGGTGCTGTACACCTGCCCCAGCAGGGCTTTATCATCCAATTGATCGCTCAGGCTGAGCGCTTTCCGGCTCAGCTCCAGCGCGTGCTTCGTATTGCCGGTCATGCGTTCCGACTGGGCACGCCCCACCAGAACATGCACAAGCTGGCTCACCGGCCCGGCGTCCTCATAGAAGGCCTGCGCTCGGCCATACTCCTCGGCGGCCCGCGCCCATTGCCCCATGTCATGCTGCACGCCGGCCAGCATCGTGCGCATCTCGGCTTCGGTGCGGGCATCGCCCAGGCGCCGGGTCACCCCCACCGCGAGCTGAAGATAGGGCTGCCACAGGCTCCATTGCCCGGTGCGACGCATGTAGTTATGAGCGGTGCGGGCGCACTCGGCCACGAAGGGCCAGGCTTGAGGCAATTGGGCGCACGTGCCCATCACCTGAAGCATATGGCTGCGCTTATGCGACAGCGCCTCAAAATCATCCTGATGCGCTGTGAAATAGCTCAGGTAATGACGGGCCGCTCCTATCGCGCCCTGCTCATAGACCGCTGCCCAACCGGAGACGCTCATGGTCTTGTGCCCTCGGTCTGATCAGGCCGTTGCTCCTCCGCCAGCCTGACCAGCTCAGACATGACAAAATGCTGGGTCAGGCGGTGGATGCTGTACACCTTCTCGGGGAAGCCACCGACATTGAGCAGCGACTTCTCCACCAATTCCGTCACCGACGCGGCCAGGGTGGCCTCATCGTAACCTGTCAACGCCAATAAATCGTCCCAGGTCCCACCGCCCGTCGGCAGGATGGGCATAAGCACAAGCAACCGCTGTGCCTGAGGCGAGAGCAGATTCCAGGAATGGCGGTAGAGGTACAGATAGAACTGGTCGGCGTGGAGGCCCCGCGAGTAGTCCAGCACTTGGGAGAGCGGCAACCTGGTCAACTGGCCCACAACGAGCTTGATGGCCAGCGGATTGCCCCCCACAGCACGAACGATCTCCACCAGGCTCTCATCCGGCGCGGCGGCGACCTCGGCCAGGCCGCGCGCCTGGGCCTCGTGGCGGATCAACGCCAGCGCTGCCTCCTCATTAAGCTGATCGGCGTGCAGACGGTAAACGTGGCTGTCGTCACCCACATAGAAGCGGCTGGTGAGCAGAAATTTGGATGGGTTGGCGAAATCGGCCAGCCGGGCCACCAGTGTCTGATAGTCCTCCGCTGTCTCCAGGTTATCCACCACGATCAGATAGGGCCGCTCCTTCAGCAGCGTGCGCAGGGAAGCGGTCTTCTCGTTCATGCGCATACGTGGGATTTCGCCATAGCCCAGTTGGATAGCGATGGTATCCAGCAAGCGCTCAAAGGTCAGCGCAGGCGTCTGAGTGCGCTCAATCCCCTGCCATGTCAGGGTCTCCTGCGCTGCCGTCTCCCAGACAATATCGTGGAAGAGTGTGCTCTGCTCCGCCGCCCAGGTAGCCACAGCATGGGCCAGGGCGGTCTTGCCCATGCCGCCCAGCCCATCAATACTGATGATCGGGCGGCTGGTGCCGGGCTGAAGCGCCCGGCGCAGTTCTGCCAGCCGGTCCTCAACGCCAAAGAGTACATCATAGGTGGGCGCGGGCAGGTGGCGGGTGAGATAGCGGTGGCGCCGTTGGGCACGGGCCGCCTCTTCCATCTCCCACAGCACGCTGGCCAACGCCGGGAGCGCCCGTTCACGTTGCAACGCCCACCAGCGGTCCACCGACAGGTTGATCTCCTGCGCCGCCATCAGCGGCGATTTGCCCTCCATGCGCGCTTTGATAATCCGATAAGGCCGGGACAGGAGTTCATCACTGGGGTCTGCGGGCCTCAGGCGCTCAAGGGCCTCATGGAAAATCAGGTGAAGGGCTTTGCCCCGACCCATAGGGGTATCGGGCAAGTGCTCGCTGGACAGACGCGCCAGGACTATATCCAGCCGGGCGAGGGGCGAGTTACCCAACGCGGCCAGGTCGCGATCGGCAATGGCGTCAAGCGCCTCTTTCAGATTCTGCGGTGAAAACGGGTCCATCAAACAGCCCCATCCCCTCTTCCCCAGGCGACCATCGCCGCCTGAGCTTGTGTCCCCCTCAACGCCGCGAGGGGCGGTGCAGCGAAACGACCCAACAGTTTTTCAACAAGGTTTTAACAGCGCTATAGCCACATCCTGTGGTTAAATATCATCGGGTTGCAAATCAGGCCCAACTGGATTATAACATCATCCCTGGCTTTACGCCATTCGCAGGGGATGGCACAGGGTGGCCCATGACGGCTGCCGCAGATTCCTATGACAGGAAGGAGACAAAGCCATGGCTGCTGGTTGGGATTGGGGTAGCTTTATGGAGGCCGGCTACACCTGGAGTGAGTAAGCCAGTTGTGACCGCATTTGGCCTGGGCCGGGCCAAATGCGGGTTTACTATTTGCTGTCCCTGGCCCAGTTCCTCCCGCTGGCGCTCAGAAGGACAGCCTCGTCTGGGCCTGGGCCCAGGCGCGTTCAAAGGCCAACGCCACCTGCCGCTGCCCTCTCTGCGCAGGCGCTCACCCAGGCGGGCGCCGGGGCGCCGGGCAGGGGCGGACGATATTGATGATTGCTCATTAGAGCGCAGGCGTTCACACACCGCCATCCCCTGAAAAGTGAGCGCCTGCGCCAGAGCAATGCCGGAAGCGCCCGCCATACATGGCGGGCGCTCTGCGTTTTCCGTCACTGAGTATAATTGGGTGCGCCGCCCGGCATGGAGCCGGACCAGTGGCGGCTGGCTGCCGTCTGTGATAAGCTGGTAGTATGGACGAGACGGTGTATGAGGCCTGGGAGGAACTGGTGGAGGCGGCGCAGCGACGGCTGGCGCAGGCGCGGGCGCTGTTGCGCCAGGACGTTGAGGCCGCTGAACGCGAGATCATGGTGGCAGAACGTCTGCTAAGCGCGGCGCAGGCTGCCTGGGCTGCTCCCCTCATGGCCTTCTCCTCAGAAGAGGAACAATCTTTTACCCTGGCGCTTTCGGACCCGGACGCGCCCTATGTCCCGGGCAACATCGCTGCCGCCCGGCCCCTGATTGAGCCACTTACTCCACGCGAATTGGAGGTCCTTCAGCTTCTGGCCAGGGGCCTGCGCAACAAGGAGATTGCCCTGCATCTGGGTGTGTCCGAACGGACGGCGACATTCCATGTGGGCAACGTCCTGGGCAAGTTGGGCGCAGATAGCCGCACAGAGGCGATCCATCTGGCCCGACGACACGGTTTGCTGCGGGACTGAGGTGGCATGCGGACGCTCTATCTGCTCTCTGTCTGGCTGCACATCCTGGCCGCGATGATCTAGATCGGCGGGATGATCTTTCTCGCGTTGGTGCTTGTCCCCGTCACGCGCCGACCAGAGTATCGGGGGCTGGCCGGGGGGTTGATCCATTGGACCGGCGTACGCTTCCGCTGGGTGGGTTGGATTTGTCTGGCGCTGCTTGTGCTGAGCGGGCTGTTAAATCTGGCCGCTCGTGGCGTCACCTGGGCGGATGCCTGGAGTGGGCAGCTCTGGCAGACCTCGTTTGGCCGCGCCCTGGGCATTAAGCTGATCCTGGTCGCTGCAATCCTGATCCTCAGCGCCCTGCACGATTTCGCCATCGGCCCACGTGCCACGGCGGCATGGCAGGCGGACCCCGCTTCAGCTCAGGCGCAGCGCCTGCGCCGTCAGGCCACATGGATCGGGCGGATCAACCTGCTTCTGGCGCTGCTGGTGCTGGTCTTCGCCGTGATCCTGGTGCGCGGCTGGCCCGGCTGAGGCCCTGGTGTCAGGGCTTGCGGCACACGAGGTAGGACGAATATGGCCGACTGCCGTCATCCCCGGCTTCCATAATGCGCCAGCCGGCGAAGCGGCGGGGGAGTTCGCCAGGCTCCAGCAGGTAGGCCGGCGGAATGTGGGGATCGGAGGCCAGGCGACCGGTGTTGAAGGTCTCGTAAAACAGCCAGCCGCCCGGACGAAGCGCGGCCTGGATGGCCGGGAACAACTGGCGGTTCAGGAAGTAGAAGACGGCAATCAGATCGTAGGCGGCGATGGGCAAGACGTAGGTGTCCAGATCGGCTTCAATGAAGTTGACCGTCAGGCCGCGTCGCGCGGCTTCAGCGCGCGCCAGGGCCAGCGCCACCGGGCTGATGTCAATCGCATCCACACGATAGCCATGCTCGGCCAGCCAGATGGCGTTCTGCCCCCGCCCACAGGCCAGATCAAGCGCATCGCCGCCGCTCAGTTCGCCCGCGTAGCGCACCAGCAGCGGGTGCGGTTCAAAGGGGCGATCGGCGCACTCCTCGCGCCAGCGCCGGTCCCAACGCAGTTGGTCATCCTTCACCATACCGTCAGGTGTCCTCCAGCGCCCGCACGATGGTGCAGCCACGCGGTGGCGTCTCCTGGACCTCTGGCCGCCGGCCTGCGCACAGGCTCGCCAGCGCCTCGTCCAGGTAATTCAGCGTGGCTTCCCGGCGAAATTGGCGGTTATCCACCGCCCCGCGATAGGCCAGGCGCCCTGCCGCGTCAATCACAAAGACGTGCGGCGTGGTGACCGCCTCAAAGCGGTCAGCGATGGCGTTGCCCTGATCCAGGAGGATGGGGAAGCTCAGGCCGGCTTCGGCAGCCGCCCGGCGCAGATCGGCCTCGCTCTCATCAGCGTTAGAAGCGATCGCCAGGAGCACAATCCCCTGGCGCTGCCAGTCCTGCCAGCGCCCTTGAAAATAAGCATCGTACAGCTTTGACCAGGGACAGGAGGCGGACCAGAAGGTGATGACCACGATCTGGCCCCGGTAATCGGCCAGGCGATAGGTGCGGCCATCCAGCCCTGGGAGTTCAAAGTCCTCAACCAGCTCTCCGATGTCCATCGTACCAGATTCAGTGAATCACTGACCCTCCCCCCTTCCCCTATGGGGGGAGAGGTGGGAAGGAGCCCTATCGGTCAGGGTATCCACGCTGGAAGGGTACCACCATCTACGAGGGGGCGCAAGCCGCTGCCATCCGCCTGGATCAGCCAGATGGCCGGGCGGGTGCCGGGAGGGATCAGCGTATAGCGGACAAGCGCCAGCGTCTGCCCATCCGGGCTCCAGGCGAACCCCCCGTGGTTGACGTTGGGGTCGTCGGTTAAGGCATGGGCTTCGCTGCCATCGGGGCGCATCAGCCAGAGTTGCTGGCCGCGCCGCGCCTGCCGCCGCCCAAAGGCGATCCAGGCACCATCGGGTGACCACAGGGGCGAGGCGTCCTCGGTGTCCGTTTCGCCGCTCAGATCGGTCGGCGGGGCAGCATCAAGGGCGCTGCGGAACAAATGGCTGAAAGCGGTCGTGCCGCTCTCCTCGCTTTCTGTTTCGCCCTCCGGATGGGTCGGGACGAGGAGTTGCGTGAAAACCAGTGCGCGCCCATCCGGAGACCAGTCGCCCAGTTGAGCGAGCTGGCTGGGGATGTAGGTCAACTTGCCTGAGCTTCTGTCGTAGACTGCGACTGCCCCCAGGCCCGGATCAATGAACGCCAACCGCTGGCCATCGGGTGACCAGCGCGGGCTGGCGCCCCGTTGAGCCTCATCTTCAAACAGCGGGCGGACCATCCCGGCGGCCAGGTCCACCAGGTACAGGCGTGGGGCAGCGAACGCCGGCCCCACTCTCCCGGTAACCGAGGGGGAGAGCGGGCGGCGCTCAAAGGCCAGCCAGGTGGCCTCCGGCGACCAGGCTGGGCTGCCGCAGTCGTCCTGGCCGCAATCAGCCAGGCGGCGGCGGTTGTGCCCCTCGGCATCTATGATCCAGAGGTCGGCGCCTCCATCTGGGCGCGGAGCGGTGTAGGCAATCGCCCGGCCATCTGGGCTGACAGCGAACTCGCGCACCCCCTGCGCCTCATAGGTCAGGCGGCGCGGCTGTCCACCAGCCGGGTCAATCTGCCATAGCTCGGTGTGTCCTTCCTGTTCAAGCAGATAGAGCAGGCGCGGGTGGCCGGTGGTGAAGTCCCAGCGCGCGCCTATGAGTGGCAGGCCGTTTGCGCTGCGTCCGCCTGGCTCCAGGCTGAGTATGTAGGTCGTGTCCGGGGCAAAGGGGCGCGCCGGGCGGAAGCGGAGAACGTTGCCCAGCCAGGAGAAGGCGCCCTCGGCGGGGGGTGACAGGCGCAGCCGGGCCTCAATGCTGGCGCGGTCCACCGGCGCATTGAAGGCAACCTCCAGTGTGGCGCGGGTGGAAACGCCCGTTGCCCCCGGCTGGGGCCAGCGCAGGGAGGCACGTGGCCAGCGCCAGGCCGCCCCCAGCACCAGGCCGAGCAGCAGCCCGGCGAAGGCCCATCGGCTCCACCTTCTCATCCCAGCGGTCAGCGCTTAGCGGTCAGGATTCCGGGTGGACCCAGACAGTGCGGGCGGCTTTCAGGCCCAGGATGACCGTCTCATTGTCACGGCTCAGCGTGATGGTCTCGTTCCAGGGCGCGACCTCGGCCACGCTGAAGCGCATGCCGGGCATAAGCCGGTGGCGCTGGAAATACTGCAACAGGCGCGCATCGCGCTCCCCCTCTTCGGTGATGCGGTCCACGACGATCGTTTGCCCGGCCTGGGCCTGGTTCAGCGTGAACGCGTTTTTGGGCAGGCGCGATGCGCCGCTGCCGGGGATAGGGTTGCCGTGCGGGCAGGTCGTTGGCTGGCCCAACACCTCAAACAGGCGCTCCTCAACCAGGTCGGAGATGGAGTGTTGCAGGCGATGGGCCTCTTCATGCGCCGTAGCCCATTCCAGGCCCAGGATGTCGGTCAGGAAGCGCTCCAACATGCGATGGCGTCGGATGGTCGCTTCGGCGATGGCCTTACCCTCAGGCGTGAAGTGGATCTCGTTATCCGGGGCAATGCTGATCAGGCCGTCACGCACCATGCGCCGCAGCGTCTGGCTGACGGTGGGCGGCTTCACGCCCAGGCGTTCGGCCAGGCGAGCGGCAATGACCACCTTGCCCTCATCCTTCATGTTGTAAATGGCATCAAGATAATCTTCTGTTGTACTTGAGAGATGGGTGACAGGCATGGCTGACTTCTATCCTGGCTGACTACTGACTACTGATCAAAAGGTTTAACTATTGATAATTATAATCCATCACCCAATCAGTGCAAATTATAATTGTTCATGATAATGATTCAGGGCACTCTTCTCATTTGCTGTAATTATCACAGATGTGTTATGATCTCCCCCAGTGAACAGGTTTGAGAGAACCATCCACATATGGAAGCCTCGGCTACGACCCGCTGTCGGCTGGCTCGTGGTGGTGATGTTTCTCACCGGCTGTCTCCCCCCGTTCTTTGGCCCTCACCCCACTCCTGCTGCACCGCCTGGAGACCTGCGCGGGCAGACGCTGGTCGTCTATTCAGGGCGGCGCGAATCGGCGATCGCGCCTGTGATAGCAGCCTTCCAGGCAGCCACCGGGGCGCGCGTGGAGCTGCGCGTTGAACGCACGGCTGAATTGGGTCAGCGGCTCCTGGCCGAAAAAGCGCAGCCGCTGGCCGACATCTTCATCGCCGGGACCGGCAGCGAAGCTGAACTCCTGGCGCGTCAGGGCGTCTTCTATCCCTATATCTCACCTGCCGCCGCCAGACTGCCCGCGGAATACAAGGACGATGCGGGGATGTGGGTTGGCCTCGCCGGGCGGGCGCGGGTGATCCTGTATAACACGCAGCTTGTGGCGGCTGCCGACATCCCCAGTTCGGTGTTTGAGTTGACCGATCCCAAATGGAAAGGGAAGGTGGCTATTTCGGGGTTTGACGACCGCACGACGGTGAGTTGGGTGGCGACGCTGGTGGTGATGCGGGGCGAGGCCTTCACGCGCAGGCTGGTGGATGACCTGATCGCCAATGGCATGGCCGTCCTGCCGACGAGCACGGATGTGCGCCAGAAGGTAGCGGCGGGGGAATATGCCCTGGGCCTGACCAACTCCCCGGCCTACTGGATGCAGCAGCAGGAGGGCGCGCCGGTCGCCTTCGTCTATCCTGACCAGCGCGAGGGGGGCATCGGGACGCCGGTGACGATCAGCACGGTCTCCATCGTGAGCGGCACCCGGCATCTGGAGGCGGCTCAGGCCTTTGTGGACTATGCGCTGAGCGTGGAGGCCACGCGGCTGCTCGTTGGCCCACCCAACTATGAACTGGCTCTGTTCGCGCTGGAGAATGCCCCGGCGGGCACGCTGGGGGACTTCCGCGCCACGCCGGTGAGCGTTGAGCAACTGGCCGACGTGGAAGAGCGGGTGATCGGGCTGTTCTCGCCACCGTTTTAGCCACAAGCCACACCGTTTACGGTGTGGTGACGAGTTTACGGTGCGGTGACGACAGCTTGAACGACGCCCCGGTTTTTAAGATATTCCGGCGCGGCCCCCTTGACAGATGCCCGTACCCCGGCTATACTAAGCCCCAAGCTGGGGGCAAGATGCAGGCAGGTGTTCGGGTGCGTGTGTACGGCTCCAGGCCGATTAAAGGGGGACCTGGTCCGTCCCCCCAGCAGGCATTGGCGTTGGCAATGGCCTTTGGGATCACTCCCAAAGGTCTTTTTTTATAAGGGAAGGAGGACATGAGGTGAGCGCTTTCAAGGGACGTGACATCATCGCTATCGGCGACCTGAGCCGCGAGGATATTCGCACCATCCTGGACCAGGCTGCCGCCTTTGACCGCCACAGGCACGAATACGCCCATCTGCTCGGCCCCTTCATCCTGGCGACGCTCTTCTATGAACCCAGCACGCGCACGCGCCTTTCATTTGAGAGCGCCATGCTGCGCCTGGGCGGGAAAGTCATCAGCGTGGCTGAGGCCCGCACCAGTTCCTCTGCCATAAAAGGCGAAACCCTGGCCGATACTGCCCGCACGGTGGCGGCTTACGCGGATATCATCGTCATCCGCCACCCGGCGGTGGGCTCCGCCCGCGAGCTGGCCGAGGCCGCGCCGGTGCCGGTGATCAACGCGGGCGATGGCACGGGCGAACACCCTACGCAGGCACTGTTGGACCTGTACACCATTGAGCGCGAACGTGGCCGCCTGGATGGGCTGCGCATCGGCCTGGTCGGCGACCTGAAGAATGGGCGCACGGTGCACTCCCTGGCCAGGGCGCTGGCTTACTGGGATGTCTCTTTGATGTTTGTGGCCCCCCCCGCGCTGCGGATGCCCGAAGACATCACCGCTGCGCTCCGCGCGCGCGGCGTGGAGATTGAGGAGACGAACGACCTCCTGCGGGCCGCGCAGACCTGCGATGTGCTTTACGTCACGCGCATCCAGCGCGAGCGCTTTGAGGACCCGGATGAGTACATCCAGCTCAAGGGCAGCTACGTCGTGGACCGCGCCCTGGTTCAGCAGGCCAGGCCCGGCATAACCATCATGCACCCGCTGCCCCGTGTGGATGAGATCGCTACCGATGTGGATGCGCTGCCCAACGCGGCGTACTTCCGCCAGGTCGCCAACGGCGTGGCGGTGCGTATGGCGCTCCTGGCGCTGGTGCTGGGGGCGGTCTAACCAGGCTGGTCTGACTACTGACCACTGATTACTGACTACTGAAGATGAGGGGATGACCTTTCTGGATAAGCTGGCCGAAGCGCAAAGACGCAATCGCTCCTGGCTGTGCCTGGGCCTGGACCCGGTGCTGGCCAAAATGCCCTTGCCGCTGCACAAGGAGGACGACCCCTTGCTGCCCTTCAATAAGGCCATGATTGACGCCACCGCCGACCTGGTGTGCGCCTACAAGCCCAACCTGGCGTTCTATCTGGCCGAAGGGGCCGCTGGCGTGATCGCGCTGGAGCGGACTATCGCTTACATCCCCGACCATATCCCCATCATCCTTGACGGCAAGTTCGGCGATATTGGCGCCACCGCCGAGATGATCGCGCGCGGCGCGTTTGAGGTGTGGGGCGTGGATGCGGTCACAGTCAATCCCTATGTCGGTGAAGACGGGGTCGCGCCCTTCTTGCAGCGCCCGGATAAAGCCGCCTTTGTCCTGGCGCGGACCTCCAACCCCGGTGCCGCCGATTTCCAAACCCGGCGCGTCCTTAACGCGGACGCGCCCGCCACCCTGGACGAACTCGTGGTGAAGCGCGCCCTGGCCTGGAACGCAAAGTACCCCGGCACCTGCGGGCTGGTCGCGGGGGCCACGGCGCCGGAGGCGCTCGCCCGCCTGCGGGCGCTGGCGCCCGATCTGCCCTTCCTCATCCCCGGCATTGGTGCGCAGGGCGGCGACCTGGCCGCCAGTGTGCGCTATGGGCCAACGCGCAGCGGCCTTGGCCCGATCATCAACGTCTCGCGCGCCATCCTGTTCGCCTCATCGCGGGTGGACTACGTGGAGGCGGCGCGGGCAGCGGCCTGGCAACTGCGCGACCAGATCAACGCCCTGCGGGAGGCAAGCCCACCATGAACCACGACGCCCTGAGTCTGGCCTTATATGACGCTGGCTGTGTCCAGTTCGGCGAGTTCAGGCTCAAGTCCGGCCTGCTCTCCCCCATTTACATTGACCTGCGCCTGCTGGTAACGACCCCGGCGGTGCTGGGCCAGGTGGCCCAGGCTATGGCTGGCCTCATCCGCGAGCGCGAACTGGCGTTTGATCGGCTGGCGGCCATCCCCTATGCGGCCTTGCCTATCGGCGTCGCGCTCAGCCTGGAACTGAACCGCCCCCTGATCTATCCGCGCAAGGAGGTCAAGGACTATGGCACAGGCCGGGGCATTGAGGGGGTGTTCCGGCCCGGCGAAACGGCCCTGCTGGTGGATGATGTGATCACCAAGGGCCATGCCAAGCTAGAGGCGCTGGCGCCGCTGTTGGAGGCCGGCCTGATCGTGCACGATATTCTGGTGTTGATTGACCGGGAGCAGGGCGGTGCCGAGGAATTGGCCGCGCGGGGCTACCGGCTTCACAGCGTGCTGCGCCTGGGTGCGCTGTTGGACACCCTGGCGTCCGCAGGCCGGGTGCCCCGTGCTCAGGCTCAAGAGGTGATGCAATGGATCGCACAGTCACGTTAATGCCATCTCCCAACGGCAAGAGCGAAGCCGCGGTAGAGGTCCAGCCCGATCTCTCGGTGGAGCTTTGCGGCGTCCGCCTGCCCAATCCGACCGTGCTGGCGTCGGGCATTCTGGGCCTGAGCGCCGAGGTGTTTGAGCGCGTGGCGCGGGCGGGGGCGGGGGCCATTACCACCAAGTCGTGCAGCCTGCAACCGCGCCCCGGCTGGCACAACCCGGTCATCGTGGACTGGGGCTATGGCCTGATCAACGCCGTTGGCCTGGCCAACCCCGGCGTGGAGGTCATGGTGGAGGAGATCCGCAGGGCCAAAGCGCGGCTGGGCCCGCTGGGTGTGCCCATCATCGCCAGCATCTTCGCCAACTCCATCTACGACTTCGGCACGATGGCCCGCTATATCTCCGAGGCCCGGCCCGATCTGATTGAGGTGAACATCTCCTGTCCCAACCTGGATGCGCGCTTTGAGGAGATGTTCGCGGCCAGCCCCTATGTCTCGGCCCAGGTCACCCGCCGCGTCAAAGACAACACCGACATCCCGGTGCTGGTCAAGCTCTCGCCGAACGTGGAGAACATTGCCAAGGTTGCCGAGGAGGTCGCCAAAGCCGGGGCGGACGGCATCTCGGCGATCAACAGCCTGGGGCCGGGGCTGGTGCTGGACATTGAGACCGCCCAGCCGGTGCTGTATAACGGGGTGGGCGGGGTGAGCGGCCCGGCCATTCGCCCCATCGCCGTGCGCTGCGTCTATGATATTTGCCGGACGGTGGACATCCCCGTGCTGGCGATGGGGGGTGTCACCACTGGACGCGATGTGATTGAAATGATCCTGGTGGGCGCGACCGCCGTTGCCATTGGCTCGGCGATCAACTATCGCGGCCTGGGCGTCTTCGCCGAGGCCTGCGACGAGGTCGCCGCATATATGCGCCGCCACGGTTATCGCTCGCTGGCCGATTTCCGCGGCCTGGCTTTGGCCCAGAGAACATGACCACGGACGACGGACAACGGATGACGAAGGCGTTGCACCTGCCCCGTTCGGTCCCCATTGTGGCCGTCATCACGGAGAGCCGCACGGTCAAGACGTTCGTGCTGGATGACGCTGTGGAGGCGCAGCCGGGGCAGTTCATCATGGCCTGGCTGCCGGGCATAGACGAAAAGCCCTTTTCCATCGCCTGGGACAATCCCCTGACGATCACCGTGGCGGCGGTGGGGCCATTTACTCGCGCCCTGCACGAAAAGCAGGTCGGTGACCGGGTGGGCTGGCGCGGCCCCTATGGTCGCCCTTACCGGTTGGACCCGGCCCGCCCGGCGCTTCTGGTCGGCGGCGGCTACGGCGCGGCCCCCCTGTATTATCTGGCGGCGCGGGCCTGCGCCCAGGGCATCCCGGTGACCGTCGCCCTGGGGGCGCGCAAGGCCGACGATCTGATCTTCGTCAGGCGCTTTGAGGCATTGGACATCCCGCTGATCCTGGCCACCGATGACGGCTCACTGGGCTTCCAGGGCTACGTCACCGAGGCCGTCCGCGCAAGCGGTCTCCTGGAGGTGCAGCGCCCGGCGGTCTACGCCTGCGGGCCGGAGGGGATGCTGGTGGCGCTGCACGCCCTCTGTATGGAACTGGACCTGCCGGGCCAGTTTAGCGTGGAGCGCTATATGAAGTGCGGCTTTGGCCTGTGCGGCCAGTGTGCCCTGGACGACCTGCTCGTCTGCACCGATGGGCCGGTTCTGACGCTGGAGCAACTGGCTGGTAAGGCCGACTTCGGCCACTTTCATCGCACCACGACCGGGCGGAGGTTGCCATTAGGGCATTGAAGCGCCTGCTGATCCGGGGCACGACTTTGGCCGATGGCCGCCGTGCCGACATCCTGATAGAGGGCGAGCGTATTGCGGCAGTCGGCTCAGAGCTGTCCGCCCCGCCCGGCGCCGAGGTGGTGGATGCAGCGGGCCTGCTCGCCCTGCCGGGGCTGATTGATGTCCACGTGCATCTGCGCGAGCCGGGGGGCGAGCACAAGGAGGACTTCACCACCGGCACACGCGCGGCCCTGGCTGGGGGCGTGACCACCGTGCTGGGGATGCCCAACACCAACCCGCCCCTCGTGGACCGGGCGACCCTGACAGAGGCGCTGGCGCGGGCCTCCCGGAAAGCCGTGTGCGATTTCGGCCTGTTCGTGGGCGCCACGCCTGAGAACGCCGCCAGGGTCGCGGACCTGAATGAGGCGGTCGGCCTGAAAGCCTACATTGGCTCCAGCACAGGCACACTCCTGGTGGATAGCTTCGCGGCGCAGGTGGCGCACTTTTCCACCTATCCGAAGGAGCGCGTCCTGGCTGTTCACGCCGAGGATGAGGAGGCGGTGCGCTGGTTTGCGGCCCAGGGCCAGCGGCGCCCGCCGCTGTGTGCTGCGCTGGCCGTCGCCCGCGTTCTGGCCCTGGCGGAACACCTGGGCCGCCGCCTGCACATCTGCCACGTCTCCACCGCTCAGGAGGTCGCCCTCATCCGGGCGGCGAAGGCCAGAGGCGTGCCGGTCACCTGCGAAGTCACCCCCCATCACCTCTTTCTCACCGCTGAACATGGGGATGACCCGCTGTATCGCATGAACCCGCCCTTGCGCTCCCCCAGCGATGTGCAGGCGCTGTGGGCGAACCTGGACGTATTTGACGCCATCGCCACAGACCACGCGCCGCACACGCTGGCGGAGAAGCATGGTCCTGAACCGCCCGCCGGTGTGCCCGGCCTGGAGACGGCCTTGCCCCTGCTTCTGACCGCTGTCCGCGAAGGCCGCCTCTCGCTCCCCGAGGTGGTGCGCCTGACGGCCAGCGGCCCGGCGCGAGCCTTTGGCCTGGCGCGTAAAGGCCACCTGGCGCCCGGCTACGACGCCGACGTGACCCTGGTGGACCTGGATGCGGCCTGGACGATCTCCAATGAGGGCCTGTTCACCAAATGCGGCTGGACGCCCTTCGCCGGGTGGCGCGTCTATGGGCGCGTGGTGCGCGTGTTCCTGCGCGGGCAGCCCGTCTTCGCCGATGGGAAGGTATTGGCCGAACCGGGCACGGGGCGGCATATACGCGCCGCCGCAGCGTAAACGCCGCGGTTTGAGCATGCCCCACCGTTTACGGTGGGGTACCTCCCTCCCCTAACGAGGGGAAGGGGGAACATCCCCCCACCCAGTACCGGGCTTCAGCCCGGTTGTGAGGGGGGTCAGGGGCAGGTTCTTTCGTGCTCTAGATGCCTCTATGTGAAGGGAATTACGTTCCTGGTGAGGGGGCCACGCCTGGACGCTTGCGCTTGTGGAAAAGGAGAGCCACCAGCAGCCCGCTGAGGGAGGCCACTGCGAGGCCCAGGTCAATCGCCTGATCCAGCCGCCAGGAGCCAACCGGCGGCGAGGCGTCGCCGCGGGTGAAGCCGATGACGAACAGGCCCAGGCTGAACAGGCCCAGCGCCAGCAGGAAGCGCCCACCGCCGGGGAGCCAGCCCTGGCGCACCAACAGGAGTAACACCAGGACGGCCAGCGCCCAGCCTGCCGCGAATGCCTGCGAAACCAGGCGCGGCGCGACGACGCCATAGATGTCGGGCAGTTCGGCGGCCAGCCGCCGCCAGGGCGAGGCCGGGTCAAACACCTCGCGCCCGTAGTTGCAGCCCACCATCAGACAGCCGGTCCAGCCCGCCGCCAGCCCCAGCAGCATCCCCGGCGCGGCGGCATCGGCCAGGGCGGCCAGGGGCAGGCTGCGCCAGCGCGCCCAGGCGATCAGCATGAGAACGCCAGCAAACAGGCCGCCGTGCCAGCTCAACCCGCCCAGCCAGAGTTGCACCGCCTCGCCCAGATGGTCATGGAAGTAGGCCCAGTTGACCAGGACATAGCCCGCCCGTGCGCCGACCAGCCCGGCGGCTACCGTAGCCAGCCCCGCGTTCAGCCAGCGCGAAACCTCCGCCCGACCCAGATGCCGCGCCGAGAGCATAAGCCAGACCAGCCCGGCGACGATGCCCGCATCAAGCAGAAGCGTGTATGTGGAGAGCGTGACCGGCCCCAGATGGATGGCAGGAGTCATACCAGCGTCAGATAGGTCCTCTGTCGTCTGAAGCTGTGTATAAGCCAAAGGCCGCGCTTTGTCAAGCCAGGACCATCGGTTTTAACCTCAGGTGCATTCCCCCACTCTTCCTGGCGGTCAGCTTTCAGCTTCTTAATACCAAGCTGAGCGCTGAAAGCGAATATCGGGGCGACTTTGCCAGGCGCCTTGTGCCGGTGTATAATACGCTCCCCACAGCGGTCAGCTTCCAGCTTCTTAATACAAGCTGACCGCTGAGCGCTGAAAGCTGATAGCTAAATGCTGAAAGCGAATATCGTTGCGCTGGCTCTTGTCCTGCTGGTCGCCTGCGGGTCGGCCCCTGGGGTGTCCGGCCTGCTCAGCGGCGTGCAGCCGCTCCAGCCGCTCGTCCTCTGGCACGCGCTGCCGCCGCAGGCGACGGAGACCCTGCTGGAACAGGTGGAGCAGTTTAACGCGCAGAACCCCTGGGGCATCCGCCTGGCAGTGGAGCGTCTGAGCACGTCCTCGGCGCTGCGCGCCCAACTGCAGGCCGCCGCCACGCGGGGGCGCCTGCCCGATCTGGCTTTGCTGGACCCTGCAGACCTGGGGGAGGTGCTCAATACAGGCGGGCTGGTGGACCTGCGCTCCTACGCGGACGATCCCCAGGAGGGCCTGGACCGGGCCGACCGTGACGACCTGTTGCCGCTGTTCTTTGGCCAGAGCGCGACCGCCTGGGTGGGCGCCCGGGCCTACCTGCATCTGTTCGTCCTCTATGTCAATTCGGATTGGCTGGCCCGGTTGGGCGCCGCGCCACCGTCCGATTGGGAGGCGTTCAGGCAACTGTGCCTGAACGCTGTGGCCACAACCAACGCCCTGGACCACGTCGGTTACGTCTATGTGGAGGACGAGGCGCTTTTCCTCAGTGGGCTGTGGAGTCGTGGTGGCGACGCCCTCAGCAGCGATGGACGACATGTGGCCTTCAACAGCCAGGCCGGGCTGGACACCTTCGCCTTGTTTAACGAGTTGGTGAAGAGCGGCTGCGCTTACGTGGGCGACAGGGCCGCCGCGCGAGATGATTTCGCCCACGGCCGCACCCTGTTCACATTTGCCTCCACCGCCGAACTGCAGGACTATAGACAGGCGATTGAGACTGCGGGCATCCTCAATCGTTGGGCCATCGCGGCGCCGCCGCACACCACCGAACAGCCGGTCGTCGTCGCCTCTGGCCCGTACTGGACGATCTGGCGCACCGCGCCGGAACGCCAGCGGGCCGCCTGGCGCGTCATCCGCTGGTTCACCAGCCCGGTGACAATGGCCAGTTGGGCCTACCGGCTGCACGCGCTGCCTGTGCGGGCCTCGGCGGCGCGTGCCCTGAGCGCCACCCTGATAGATGACCGGCCCATGCAGGCGGCGTTGGACCTGTTGACTGTCGCCCGCAGCGAGCCTATCCAGCCGGGTTGGGGCGAAGTGCGCCGGCTGATAGCGCAGGCCCTCACCCAGGCCGCACACGGTGCCCCGCCGGAGCGCGCCCTCAATGACGCCGCCGACCTGGCCGAACGTATCCTCTCCCCACGTTAGAGGTAAAGCGATGATGGAGCCACAAGGATCACTGCCAGGTTTCAGCCCCCCGCGCCTCGCAAAGCCGCAGCGTTTGCGCCGCGGTGCCTGCTCGCCACTCCATTCTCCGCTCTCCGTCCTCCGTCCTGTTATGCTTCTCCTGGGGCTGATCCTGGCCGGCTGCCGGGCAGGGCCAGCGCCTGCTACGCCGGCTGTGGATGCCGATTACCTGGCCTGCCGCACCGCGATTGAGCGTGTCTATTACAGCCAGCGCCAGGACGCGCCGCCATTTGAGCAGGTGTTCACGCCAGAGGTGATGCAGAAGCGCGTGGCTGAAGAATTGCTCAAAGAGCGTCTGCTGGCCGAGGTGTTCAGCCAGCGGATCAGCGACGACGAGTTATCTATGGAGCTGACCCGCATCCACCAAAGCACCCAGGCGCCGGAGGTGCTGGCCGAACTAGAGGCCGCGCTGGGCAACGACCCCGCCCGCATCAAAGCCTGCCTGGTCAAGCCCATCCTGGTGGACCGCTTCCTGCGCGATGCCTACACCAATAATACCGCACTCCATCAGGCCGAATATGATGAGGCCAGCCGCCTGCGCCAGCGCGTGCTCGCCGGTGAATCCATGCAGGCTGTCGGCGGCGACCGCTATAGCGAACTGATCTACGACGCCAACGCCAGGCCAATGGCCGAGCCGCCTGAACCCGGCGCGCCCCAGGTCATCCCGCTGAGCGCGATGGAGCCGGAGATCAAACAAGTTATTGAGGAACAACTGAAGCAACCGGGCGACATCAGCCAGGTGGTCGTCGGGCGCGACGACTTCAAGCTGCTGCGCCTGGTTGAGCGCCACCCTGACCGGATCGCCCTTGAACTCATCCTCGTCCCCAAGCGCCCCTTTGACGACTGGTTCAACCAGGAACGGCAGAAGCGGGGGCAGTAAGGCACAACATCGGGTACGACATCCGTGCATGTGTGTCCGGGCCCGTGCCTTGCTCGCGCCTTTGCTCATGTTGCTGCTCGGTTTTCTGGGGTCTTCTCCCACCCCGTTGAGGGGGGAAGGGTGGACCATCTCAGGGGGTGACTGGCCGCAACTGCGCCACGACCCTGCCCATAGCGGCTATAGCGACGATGCCACTTTCGCTCACCCGCCTGCTGGGGCGCTGACACTGCGCTGGAAGGTCAGGCTGGGCGAGCGTGTGGAAAGCCCTGCCGAGCCGATCGTGGCCGCAGGCCGTGTCTTTGTGGGCGTCATGGATGGCCGTTTCCACGCCTTTGATGCCCTTACGGGCGAACCGCTTTGGACCTATACGACCGGCGATGCCATCACCAGCGCCGCCGCCTACGCGGATGGCCGCGTCATCTTCGGCTCAACCGATGGCGGGGTGTACGCGCTAGACGCCGCCAGTGGCAGGCTGCTGTGGCGCTTCCAGACCGGCGGGCCGGTGTGGTCGTCGCCGTCCACTGTGGACGGGCGGGTCTATATCGGCAGCTTTGATGGGCGCCTGTACGCGCTGAACGCAGCCACCGGCGTGGAGGCCTGGCGCTATGACGCCGGCAGCAAGGTGATCGCCTCGCCAGCGGTCGGAGGCGGGCGCGTTTACTTCGGCGCGGAGAACGTGACTGCCTACGCGCTGGACGCGGCCAGTGGCAGGCTGGTCTGGTCGCGCCAGTTGCATGGCGTGAATATGCGCGGCGCGATCCCGGTGCTGCACCTGCCCTCAAACACCGTGATCTTTGAGACCATGCGGCCGGGCCTGGGGGTCCACCGTCCGGAGGAGGGCCTGGATGCGTTCGCCTCCCTCCCCGCGCCGGGCATGTGGAACAGCTATTACCAGCGCTACCCGGAGCGCCGCAGCCTGTACTTCCTGGATGCGACCACCGGCCAGGACAAATGGGACCCGGCGAATGGCCGCTATATCCCCCTGCCAGTGGCCTATTGGAACTTCCTGTATCCTCTGGTGGACCCGCAGGGCCGGGCCTACATCGTTGCCTCCGGCGGTGGGCCAGGTAACGACCTGCGCCTGTGGCAGGTCAACCTGTTTGACGGCACGGTAACCCAACTGGCAAGCCAGGATGAGTTCATGCAGGCACCGGGCGAGGCCGGCCCGCACACACTCGTTGGGGAGCAGTATTACACCACGTTTGACGCCGACCTGGGCGTGTTTGACATGGCACATAAGACGAAGCGCGCGCTCTTCGGGCGGCTTGACGAGAGCCTGGCCTTCGGCGTCCCTTACAATCCTATGGACCCGCCGCCCTCGGTCCATCTCAGCCGCTATGGATGCATCAGCATGGGCAACTGCGTCATGGCGGCAGGCCCTCTCGTCGTGGCCCAGGGCCTGGGCTACTATGTTTCCTACGGCTGGCTGTACGCCGTTGGCCCGGAGACAACAGCGGCACCAAAGATATGGGATGTGTCCGCACCGCCCAGCACCGCCCCCTCTACGGGGGAGGGTGGGGGGATACGCCTTCCGCCGCCTCCACCGCCGCCGGGCTTTGATCCCTGGGCCGAGCTTTCCAACCAGGTGGCGCAGATGCTCGCCGGGGGTGACCTGATACCGGAGGGCAAGTTCTACGGCGGGGCGCCGGAGAGCCTGTATGCTTTCTGGTTTGAAGGGGAGACGATCGCGGCGCTGGCCCAGGCGCTACCCTATCTCCCGCCCGATTTGCGCGCGCGCACGCAGGCCTATTTGCGGCAAAAGATGCGCGATGTCATGCTGGACCCGGCGGAGTACGCTTACGAGCGGCGCTGCCTGCGCTGGGGGCTGCCGGGCGTGATCCGCAACTGCGAACTGGAGCCAGGCGCGATCCAGGTCTGGTGGTTTGTGAACAACCCCAATCTGCTCGCCCGGCGCCTGTACGCCACCTGGGCCTACGCCGCGTACAGCGGTGATTGGGAGTTCATCCAGCGGCACTGGCCGGTCTTCCGCAACGCCTTCAACAGCCTGGGTCGGCATTACGATGCCTCGCTGGGTTTCTACAACTTCCCCGACTGGCTGGCGGGCTGGTTCTCGCTGAATGACCAGATGAACGCGGCCCTGGCGATCTCGCGTATGGCGGCGCAGGTGGGGGACGCCGGGACGAAGGCGGACGCTGACGCCAAACTGGAGGCGATGAAGGCCGCCCGCCTGCGTCACGGGCGCTACGTCCAGACCCAATACGATCGGGGCACGCTCCAGCCCCTGCCGCGCCCGGTCACGCCCGATGGTCACATTGATCCCTTTGGCTACTACGCTATCGCCGTAGAAGCGTTTCTCCCCTGCGAGGGGCGCCTTGACCGCGATACCGATGTGCGCCAGGTGATCTACGAAGCGCCGGGCAGGATAGACATCGGAGGGACATATTATCGGGCCTATTCCGACCTGGTGGGCTACCGTCCGCTGGACCCGGAGATCGGCGCCTGGCTGCGCCAGAACCTGCTGGAGGAGACGCGGCGCTATGTGGCGGCGATAGAGTGCCTGAACCCCTGGTGGCGCTGGAGCGACTTTGCGCCGGAGACGGTGGGGCATGGCCAGGAGCGCTACACCTCGCCCTTCCTCTCCTTCTCCATGTTCCAGGTGAAGGCTTATGTCCTGAACGCGCCGTACAGCGAGCTGGTCAGGGAGCTACCCTGGAGCTATGCCGAGACCGGCGCCCGCGACCGGTACCGTCTGCTCAACCTGATCGCGCTGTTGCGGGCGCCGGGGGCCCCGGCGGATTGGCGGGCCCGCAGCCTGTTGTCCCCTCTGCCTTTCTACCTCCCCGTCTTGTATAAGGCCCCACCATAGGGGTGGGTGAGAATCGGGCTGAAGCCCGGTACTTTAGTCCCAAATTTAGCCCAATTCTGCACCTCAGATGGTATAATGGAGTTAAAAGAAGTTCAAGGAATCGGGCTGATTCATCGCCACATGTGGGAATTGGGGCTTGACATGGCGTAAATATGGGAGTAATATATATGGTGATGAATAATGATAATGGGCATAGATATGGGGGTGTAGAGAAAATGCATCCGGGCGGTATATGTCCAGATCAGGAACTGCGATGCAGGGCTTATCGGGGGGTGCCGAGACCCCGACCCCGGCAGTGTAGCCGGGGGCGCCAATAGGAAGGGGGCAGGCTGGGCAGATGGGACGAGTGAAGCGTGCAGCAACCCCCTCAGTGACCTTCGCCCACCCCAGTGAAGCTGAGTTCGCCCGCATCCTTGACTTTTACCAGATTGCCTGGAAATACGAACCCCGAACCTTCCCTCTGGCCTGGGATGAAAACGGAAATGTGCTGGAAGGCTTCACGCCCGACTTTTACCTCCCTGATTACGACCTCTATGTGGAACTGACCACCCTGCAGCAGGGGCTGACCACGCGCAAACACCGCAAGCTGCGGCTACTCCAGGAGCTTTACCCGCATATCCGCGTTAAGTTGCTTGATCGGGACGACTTTGATGCGATTTTGATCAAGCACGGCCTGGAGGCGCGCCGCGATGAACTGGTAGGCCGCACCGCGATTGCGTATAATGGGCATGGGGAAGCGGACGAGCAAGCTGAATGAACGCGATCTTTCCCTGGTCTGCTCCTGCAACGCCAACGCCGATCACCCGCCCGGTTCCGGGTGAGACGCTGATCACGGCCCAAGAGTTGCAGGAGCGCGTCGCCGAGCTGGGCGCAGCGATCACCCGCGACTATGCCGGGCGCGACCTCATCCTGGTCGGGGTGCTCAAAGGCGTCTTCGTTTTCATGGCCGATCTCATGCGGGCGATCCACCTGCCTATCAGCGTGGACTTCCTGGCGATCTCCCAGTACCGCCCCGGCGAACGGGGCGTGCGGCTGATCAAGGACCTGGACCACCCCATCGCGGGGCGCCACGTGCTTCTGGTGGAGGACATCATTGATACCGGCCTAACAGCGGCTTATCTGGTGCGCACGCTCCAGGCCCGCCGCCCGGCCAGCCTGAAGATATGCGTCTTGCTGGATCGCCCCCATCGGCGCTTAATTGATCTTCCGGTAGCTTACCGGGGCTTTGAGATCCCCGATGCGTTTGTCGTCGGCTACGGCATGGATTACAAACAGCAGTTCCGCAATCTCCCCTACGTAGCCGTGCTCCAGGGTGTGAATGGTCGTAACACATAACCTCCCCCTGGCACAACCTGGCCGGGGTATCGGCGAGCGCTGAATACGCATAGAAACGGGCATAGTCCATGGCGGACCTCCATGGCCGGGTCGTCCTCATCACCGGCGCCTCTAGTGGCATTGGGCAGGCAACAGCGCGGGCATTTGCCCCTGGCGGTGTCAGGCTCGTCCTGGCTGCCCGGCGCGCTGATCGCCTGGCAGCTCTGGCGCAAGAGCTGGAGGGGGTCGGCTGCGAGACCCTCGTCGTGCCCAGCGACATCCGGCGCGAGGAGGACATTGAAACGCTGGTTAAGGCCACACTAGATCGCTTCCAACGGATAGATATCCTGGTCAACAACGCCGGCCTGGGGCGCATCCACTGGCTGGAGGCCCTCACCCCGGAGGAGGTCCGCGAGCAATTTGACGTCAATATCATCGGGATGGTGCTCCTGACCCGCGCGGTCCTGCCAGCGATGCAGCGCCAGCGCAGCGGCCATATCATTAACATCGCCTCGGTTGCAGGGCGGATCGGCGCACCCGGCTACACGGTTTATGCAGCGACCAAGTTTGCAGTGGAGGGCTTTAGCGAGGCGCTCCGCCGCGAGGTGGCGCCCTGGGGGATCCATGTCTCGGTGGTCTATCCTGGCGGGGCCACTGGGACCGAGTTTGGCGCGAAGGCGCATCTGGAGCAGCGCATCATGCACTCGCCGGGCTGGCTACGGGTCTCGGCGGATGACGTCGCCCGCGCGGTGGTGCGTCTGGCACGGCGCCCGCGTCGCCAGGTGATCCTGCCCTGGCCGCTGGCTGTGGGGGCGGCCCTCAACCGGCTGGCGCCCTGGTTGCTGGATTGGTTCATCGTGTGCCTGGTGCGCTCCCGGCGGGCGGAGGATCTGGCTACATTCAAGTAGAGCGTTGTCCTCTCATCACAGGAAAGCAACAGAGCGCAGGGGGAAAGGTCGCCTCTGCGCTCTGTTACGTCATCTGTAGCCCATAGGAGGCGGAGAGGGTGGGATTTGAACCCACGGAGCATTGCTGCTCACGCGCTCTCCAGGCGCGCGCGTTAGACCAGGCTACGCTACCTCTCCAGGCCGGGGATTATTATACCATGTTCGGTTTATTTCTTCCACTTCTCCAGGGGCAGGAGGGGGGCGTTCCATATCTGGGGCGAGTTTGTCACCCTGAGCGCAGCGAAGGGTCTCTGAGGTGCGAACTAGAGATTCTTCGCTTCCCCTTCCCCTTCGCTTCCCCTTCGCTTCGCTCAGGGCTTCGGCTCAGGGCTTCGGCTCAGGGCTTCGGCTCAGGGTCAGGGCATGGGCTCAGAATGACAGTCTGAAGGCGGCTGCCCCCAATGTGGAATGCACCCCAGGGCAGGAGGGGGCATTCCACATTGGGGGCAACTTCCCTCCCCCCTTTGCGGGGGAGGGTTGGGGTGGGGGGGCATACCCCACCGTAAACGGTGGGGCGTCCTCTCCCTGCCCCTCCCTCATCCAGGGGGAAGGAAAAAGCCGCCGCCGATTAGAAATCGGCGGCTTCTGCTGAGAAACCCGCATAGTGGGTTTGATATGGGTAGCCGGGGGATTCTATCCCCCGACTGGGCGCCATGCATGGCGCCCCTACGGTCGCCAGCGCCAGGCCGCCCCAAAGAAGAAAAACCTGGCTTGAGCCAGGTTCTGGGTCAGTAACTGACGACGGACACGAGCATGGCGAGCATCAGCGGCCATTGCGCCCGGCGCACGAAGCTCTCCCTCTCCAGCCCGTGCCGTAGCCAGGGCTGCATCACCACAATAGGGAAGGCCAACAGCCCGACGACCCCCGCGCCGGCCACCTGTCCGCTGGCCAGCAGGAGGGCAACCGCCAGCGCCTGCCCCAGATTGAGCAGGGCAAGGGGCGTCCAGTGTCCGTTATCGGTTGTCCCTATCAGGCCCATATAGGCCAGGCTATACGCCAGCGCCAGGCCCGCCGAGGGGAGGTTGAGCGGAGCGAAGGCCACATGACCGGCCAGCCAGGGGAGGCCGATCCAGACCGTCGCCTGGGAGAGGGCGCCCGGTTGGCCGGGGCGCGGGCTGAGGGCGAAGGCCAGTTGGGTGGTGGCAAACGCCGCCAGGGTGAGCAGCAACAGGCGTGGCCCCAGCAGCGCCGCCAAAAGCAGGGACAACGTCGTGGCGATGAGCAGGCTGTTCAGCGCCGGGCCCGCCACAGCCCTGGCCGAATCTACCCACCAGGTGCGCAGGGCAGCCAGCCAGCGCATCAGGGAGCCAGCCGGCGCGTCCTCGCGTAGATAGGGGAGCCAAAATGCCCTACGCGGCTGCCTCTCGGTGAAGGGAGGAGGGGGCGGGTGCTCAACGTGCGCGCGCAGAATCGCCCAGCGGCGCAGGGGTTCCGCCCAGGCCGGGGAGGTCACTGCCACCCAGACAGAGGCCCAGCCAATCTCAGCCAGGAACACCACCGCAGCCAGCCGGACCAGGTCGGTTGCGCCCCACTGGAAACTGTCGGAGGCGACCGCGCCACACAGCACGGCCCAGGCCGGGCCCAACACCCAGCCCCGGCGGATCCTGCCCTCCAGTACCACCATCAAAATGGAGCAGACAGCGGTCAGCCGACCGCTGCGTTACAGCGCTGGCACGGGCGTCTCAGCGCGAATGTCGGCGAGCCGTTGAAGCGTCTTCTCGTAAGATGCGGCCAGTTCGGTCACCTGCATCCCCGCGATAGAGGCCAAGCCCTGGAACAGCGCTGAGAGCACCGCGTTTATCGCCACCGGGCTGGCGACCCCCACGATGGAATCCACAGGACAGGCAATGGCGAGTTCAGCTACCTTCGCCACAGGCCAGGAGAGCGCGCCTGTGATCGCGATCGTCCTGGCCTGGCGCTCACGCGCCATTTGCAGAACGCTGGTCGTATCCGGGCACTGGGCCACCAGGGCCACCCCCAGGACGACATCACCGGCGCCCGCGTCATGCATCGCCGCCGCAACACTGGTGATGTCGGTCTCCACGGCGCGCACCGGCAATCCCAGGCTGGTCAGATAACCGGCCAGCAGGGATGCCAGACTGCGGCTGTGGCCCTCGCCGATGATGAAGATACGACGGGCAGAACGGAGCGCGTTAAGCGTATTGGCGATCTCCTCACGCGGCAGGTTGATGAGCAACTGCTTGAGGTTCTCCCCCTCCTGATTCAGGGCGCGGATAGCGGTCTCGGTGGCATCGTCCGCAGGCACGCCCACCGGCGGCGTTGCCAGGCGCGAGCGCACGATGGAGCGCACGTCCTGGAGCAGTTCCGGATAGCCGTCATAGCCGAGTCGCTGGGCAAAGCGCACCACGGTGGCCGTATTCACAGCCACCCGACGTGCGAGCTGGGTGGCTGTCATGAAGGCGGCCTCGTTGGGGTGATCCAGCAAGAAGTCGGCGATGCGGCGATAACTGGGCGAGAGCGTGTTGTATGTCTTATTGACCTTTTCACGAAACATTATGCTGCTCCTTGCTCTACATTGGTAGTATGGCCCACGTGGGACCAGGCCGGGCTGCCGTCAGGCGTAAAGCATGGGGGGGAGAGTGATCCGTAATGCACTCCATGCTTTACGCTGCCGGCATCTCAGCGGGCCCCAGCCGATGGTGTCCCCGCTGGGGCGCCGCCGGCCCCCAGAACCTTCGTGATGTCCACGCGGCGCACCTCTGCGGGCAAGTTCTGGCTCAATTCGTTATAAATCTCCTGGAACTTGGTGTTGAACTCGGCCAGGCGTTCCGGTGCGCGCACAACCAGTGTCTGGCTCAGAGCCGCGATAAAGACCAGGAGGCCGCCATACGAGGACAGGCCCAACAGCGCATGGGAGGGGCAGGCGATGACCGTCTCAGCAGCCTGTGCGGGTGGAGCCGCCGGCCTCCCCACAATGGCGACGGTATAGACCCCGTAGCGGCGAGCGATGCGCAGCGTGTTACTGACGTCGGGAGAGAGGCCCAGCAGACTGATCCCAATGATCACATCCTCTGAGGTTGCATCCTGGATCAGGCGCGCCGCTTCAGCGATGGTCACCGGAACCGCTTGCGCCGGCAGGGCGGCTTCCCTCAACAAGGCAGCGAACAGCCCAGCGATGTGGCTATCAGGACCTTCACCGATGATGTAGATGTGTTTGGCGCGCAACAGCGCATCCGTCAACCGCTCAACGTCCTCATCATGCAACTGGGCGATCAGACGCTCAACGTTGTCGCGCTCATGGCTCAATGCCGAGCGCACCAGATCGGCGCTCCCAGCCTCGGCAGACACCTGGGCTAAGGATCGTTGCATCTCAGCGCGAACCATCTGACGGATCTCAGCCAGGAGTTCCGGATAGCCCGGATAGCCCAGGCGTTGCGCGAAGCGCACAATCGTGGCCGGGTCCACCTCCAGGCGGTCCGCCAGCCGGGTAGCGGTCATGAAGGCCGCTTCTTGATAATTGTCCAGCAAGAAGTCGGCCACGCGCCGGAAACTGGGCGAAAGGCGTGGGTAATACTGGCGAATGGTATCCTGGTACGTTGGCATGTATCCCCCTTTTAGTCGTCTATGATCATAGGCAACCAGGCCACTGCTTCTGCATTGAGACCCCCTGCAATTATCGGCGTCATTGCAGTGGGATCATCCCCCTTACCCCCCGATAGCCCCAACGGGAGATGGCTTCAGCAGCGCCTGATGTGCCGCTTCCCCCTGTTGTTCACTGATCCACTCTCCCCCCTGAGTGGCAGCATGAAATGATTGTACATCTATTCTCAATGAAATGCAAGTACCTGGAACAAAAAAACCTGGCTTATCCACGAAAAGTGTGTGGAAGGTGGTAGCCTGAGCGCATGGGATTTCCAATGAGGCGCCTCAGCGCGGGCGCATTCCGCAGTGGGGGCAACTTCCCTCCCCCACGAAGGGGGAGGGAAAAGACCGCCAATTTCTAATCGGCGGCTTTTTCTGAGAAACCCGCGTAGCGGGTTGGATACACGTAGCCGGAGGGATTCTATCCCCCGGCTGGGCGCAATGAATTGCGCCCCTACAGCGCCATGCATGGCGCCCCTCCAACAGTCGCCAGCGCCAGGCCGCCCCAAATAGGGCATACACCCCTCAGCGCGGGTGCATTCCACATCGGGGGCAGCCGCCTTCAGACTGTCATTCTGAGCCCATGCCCTGACCCTGAGCCGAAGCCCTGAGCCGAAGCGAAGGGGAAGGGGAAGCGAAGAATCTCTAGTTCGCACCTCAGAGACCCTTCGCTGCGCTCAGGGTGACAAACTCGCCCCAGATATGGAATACACCTCTCAGCGCCCCAGGATTTGCGCTGTCCCGCCCCCTACGTTAGAATAATGCCTTCATACGGGGTCATTATCCAGAACCATACCGCTATACCGGAGACAGAGTGAAGGGATTCCTCGGCACCCCTGCGGACTTCCTGGCCGACCTCAACCTGACCCTGCATATCGTCATGGCGCTGACTCTGCTCATCGGCGCCTGGTTCGCCCGGCGTCAAGACTTCGCCACCCATCAGAAAATCCAGACGACCGTCGTCCTCGCCAATATCCCCCTGATCGCCGGCATCATGCTGATTTCATTCCTGGAAGAGGTGGCCCCCGGCCTGCCCCAGAACCTGGTCCGCCCGCGCAACGCCGTCGCCGCCGTCCACGCAGTCCTGGGCACGTTCGGCGAACTCCTCGGCCTGTTCGTGGTCCTGCGCATGAGTCCCTCCACCCGCCACCTGATCCCCGGCTTTATGCGCTTCAAGAACGTCAAAGGCGTCATGCGCTTCACCCTGGCGACCTGGTGGGCCATTACCCTAATCGGCCTGGCCACCTACTACTTCTGGTATATGCAGCCCACCGGGTTGCTCCCCGGTGTGCAGACTGCCCGGCCCGTTGCCTCCGGCGGCACGGCCACCGTGATCATCCAGAACTTCGCCTACCAGCCACAGGATTTAAAGATCCCGGTGGGCACTACAGTGACCTGGGTGAACAATGACAGCGCGCCGCACACGGTCACCGCCAATGAGGGCCAGTTTGATTCCAAACTCCTGGACCAGGGCCAGAGCTTCTCCTACACCTTTGACCAGGTGGGCACGTTCCCATACTATTGCGTGTTTCATGGCAGCCCCGGCGTGGGCATGACAGGGACCGTGACTGTGCTCCCCGCCGAGGAGGTCGCCGCCCTGCCCACCGCGGTCACGCCGCCCACAGCCACGCCCCGCCCCAGCCCGCCCCCTCCGCCCGCCGGGCCGTTGGGCTCACAGATTGTAGGCCTCCTGGCCTTTCAAGATCGGCTGGGCTTCAGCGACGCTATCCGGCTCATCCTGAGCGGCGTCAGCCCCCCGCCCCCCGGCCAGGTGTATGTGGGCTGGCTCACCGCCAGCGGCCAGGCGCCACTGCGCCTGGGCGCGGTCCCGGTGGGTGGCGACGGGGGCGTGGCGTTCAACTATCATGATCCCCATGCCGGGAATCTTCTGATGGTGTACGATGGCGTTCAGATCACGCTGGAGCCCGTTTCCGGCAGCGGCGCCCAGCCGTCTGGTCCGCCTGTTTACTCAGGTCACCTGCCCCCTCAGGCGCTCGCCCCCTTGCGCGCCCTGGTCGCCAGCGCCGCGGATACGCCTTTCCAGCGGGGCTACGCTATCGGTGTCCGCATCAACGCTGAGGAGGTCCTGCGCCAGGCGCAGGCCGCCCAGGCGAGCGCACAGGCCGGTGACCTGGCTGGCATCAAACGCCATGCTGAGGTGATCGTGAACATCATTGAGGGGAAGGAGGGGCGCGACTACGGTGACCTGGACAAGGACGGCAGAACGCTTGACCCCAGCGATGGGTTCGGCCTGCTGCAAGGGGGGGCCAGGGTGGGCTACCTGGAGGCCGCCGGGCAGGCCGCCCGGGGGGCTGCCGCCGCGCCCGATGCTACCCAGGCGATCAAGGTGCATACGGGCCATGTGCAGGTGTGCGTGAGTAATCTGCTGGGCTGGACGGAACAGGCCCGCGATAAGGCGCTGGCGATCATTCGCGCCACTGACCTGAACACCGTCCAGCCGCTCGTCCAGGACCTGCTGGCGCTGAGCCAATCCATCCTGCGTGGCGTGGACGCCAACGGCGACGGGCTGGTGGAGGCGGTCCCCGGCGAGGGCGGCGCATGGACGCTGTATCAGCACGCGCAATATGCGGCGGCGATCGGCGTTACCGCCAGCGGCAGCACCCCCAACGCCACGTCCCAGCCCGCCTCACCTGCACCGACGGAGATGCTCAGCGCCACCCTGCGCCTCTCTGGCCTGAGCTTTGAACTGCCTGTCCAGACCCCCTAGCGAGGCCCGGTGCGCGAATTTACCGAAATGGAGCTACGCCAATATAATGGTGAGAAAGGTCAGCCCGTCTATGTTGCCTACAAAGGCAAGGTGTATGATGTGAGCCAGAGCCCGCGCTGGCGCACCGGTATGCACGAGGGGCTGCACTACAGCGGCCTGGACCTCACCCGCAGCCTGCGCAAAGCGCCGCATGGGGAGGAGGTCTTCAAACATATGCCCGTTGTGGGGATAGTGGTTGAGCGATGACTATGGATCAAGTAACCTCTTCTCCCCACGATCCCATTGCGCTGCGTGCGGATCAGCGCCCTTCACAAGAAGGCGCCAGGAGCAACAGGCGGTGCTCTGCCGCATCGGCCACGAGCACCCGCCGGGTCTGAGGGTCAATTGCCAGAGCGGCTGGCCTCTGGCCGGCGGGCCGGGTGCAGTGCAGCCGGCCGTCCCCCCCGAGGACGCTCAAGGTGGCATCATCCCGGTTGATCACAAGGATCTCTCCGCTGGCCTCATCTATCCCGATGGCCCAGGGTACACGCCCCACCTGGGCTTTCCAGGCCAGCGTGCCTGTGCGGGGGTCAAACGCCAGAAGCTGTCCCCCCTCAGGCGCCATCCCGGCCACCAGAACGAGGTTGTGGTAGCTGTCCATGCTAAGCACCAGCGGGTTGGGAACGGGGCGGCCTTCCTGGATCTCCTCCCGCGTCAGATCAATCCGCCACAGGGTACCGTCCGGAGGTCCTCCACCGGTCATGCGGGGCGGATAGGCCAGGGCGAACAAAAAGCCGGTATGTGAATCCCATGCCAGATGGGCCAGTGTCCCAGGTTCAGGCCCTAGCTGGAACGTGCGCGCCACCTGTCGCCGGTCCAGATCAAGCTCACTGATAGTATTGCTCAGGAAGTTAGCGACCCAGGCCCGGTCTCCCGAAGGAGAGGCGAGAGCAGCAGCCGGGTAAACCCCGACCGGGATGTCATCCATGAGTGTTCCAGTCCGGCCATCTATAAGGGCGACATGACCGGGGTAGGGTGGGGTGGCCTGAAGGGTAACCAGGGCCAGCCCGGTCCCCGCAATCGGGATAAGCGCCGAGGGGATGCCCGCCACAGGGAGAGCCCTCATCACGACCCCGCGAGTAGCCGTCAGGAGGGTAACTGTTCCCTGCCCAATAAGATTCCCCTCTGTGTCAGCCGGTCCTCGGTTAGCGATGAGGAGCCGATCAGTGGGCGGATCAATGGCGATATCAATGGGATCCAGGCCGACAGTGGCCGTGTAGAGAACGCGGGCGGTCTCCAGATCCAGGGCCGTCACAACCCCAGGGCCGCGGGGGCGTTCTTGCGCATCCAGGGGGCCCCGGCTGAGGATGAAAGCCCGGCGGGTAGTTGTATCCAGTTGGATGGCGATGGGATGAGGCGCTATAGGGACCGCGGTAGGAGAGGGCAGGGCGCCTATGGGGGAACTGCTGGCTGTGGGTCGCCAGTAAAACCAGTAGAAGGCCAGGAGCACCAGGAGGAGCGCCCCCAGCGCCAGCCCGACGATGATGCCCCGCTGGATCCGCCGATCAGCCGGTTGCATCAGGGGATCTTTCATGGTGAGCCCAGGTAGGAAGCGGTGTCATGAGCACCTTGCGTAACCGATCCTGATCTGCCACCATGTGCTCCATATGTCGTTGGCGTTGCTGATGGACTTGCCATATCTGATGCAGCCTCCAGCCGGCTGGAACTAGAGACAGACCCATAATGAGGAGGTGTAAGGGAAATGGCAGAGGGGTAGTGCCAGTTTGATCCAGCCTCAGGATCAGAAGACTCGCTATCAGAATGGCAATGGAACGGGCCAGGGTGACGGGACTGACCAGCTCTCCTGTGATCCCTACACATCCACATGGCACAACCCTTTCTTCCCACAACACTCTGGCAGATACGTAAGTGAAGGCAAAGCCCAACCCAATCGCCATGAGTGGACCTATCGGGAAAATGGCCTCTAATAATAGCAAGATGCCAGTGAGACCTTCTATCCAGGGCAAAAGAAAGCCTGCTGCTGTAGCCAAGCGAGGAGGGAGAATCCGGTAAGGCTGAAGCCAGCGCCCTGCATGGCGATAATCCACCACTTTCAATGCCGCAGCGTAGAGGAACATCGATCCCAGCCAGCATCGGAGGGCTAGTGTAAAGAAAGCCATTACCTTATCCTTGTCAATAAGGTATCAGGGGATCCAGACGCGGGTTGCCCGGAAACGGCCATCGGATAGCCTCAGGCCTACAGCACCTATGTGCATGCCTGGGCGCAGGGCACTTACTCCTGCCTGGATCGGCCGCCCGTCCTCGGCCCGGATGACCTCCAGCCGCGATGACAGTTCAATGGTCTCTTGCCCCTTATTGTGTTGAAGGACCAGGCCCTGGAGGCTCAGCGCGACGATCTGGCCATCCCGACGGGCGATATTAACGAAAACCCAGCCGCTGCGGGCCAGCAGGGTGCCATCCGGCAATGGCATCCCTTTGACATCCAGCCAGTCGTGCATCTGGATAACATCTGGGGTCGTTTCATATTCTTTCCAAACGACTGTATCTGGTGGGAGGCGCACGGCGCGCAGTCCAATATCCGATTTTAGGATGACGCCTTCTGGGGTCTTCTCAATGACCTCACCAGCGGCATAGGTGGGATCTGGGCCTTTCAATTGATAAACCGAAGTAGAGGCTGCCCCAGCCGGGGTCGGTTCCCTGCTGGCCAATTGTTCCGGGCCTCGCCACAAATGGGGAAGACCAGGATAGAAGAAGCTTATCCCGGCGAGCAGGCCCCCGCCGAGGGCCTTAAGGAACTGCCTGCGATTGAGCGACATAGATAAGCCTCCTTAAGATAAAAGCATTGCTTCAACAGCAACTGAAATCATTAGAAATTTGCATTCCACTGATGATCCCCTGAGATAATGGCGCAAATTGCATAAAAAGTGCCTTGGTTAAATCAGCAATTGTTGAAGCATTGGGGTTATGTGTATCAAACCGACGCGCCAAATAGAAGAATTGACAATCAGTATGAAAATAAAGGACACTATTACAGGACGGACATAGTCCACAAGGGCAGCTTTGCTTCCAGGCATATCCCCATTGGGATGAATTGCAAATACAACATCCTCCCTGACCACAGACAGCTGAGGAATTACAAGGGTTTCTACAGTTATCGGCATTACAACATCCACAGGAAATACAGCCAGAGCAACAGGAGCAAGGATCGGGATAGCAACATTCCCAACTAACAGAGCTTTTACAGCAGGTCATGTCTGTCCCTCTAGACAGCAAACTTATCATGCATCAACATATTATCTTACCTTCATATCTCATGTCAAGGCTTAAAAGTTCTCATTTTTGAACCTGTAAGTTCATCTTTGTGAACTTTGCGATTTTTCTCACATATGCACACCTTAAGCCCCCACGCCGGTGCGTAGAAACGCCGCCTCCCTCCCCGCAGACAATGCCCCAAGGGGTTTGCCAGAATCCCTGCCATCCTTATAATTGAGGCGGATGCTCGCGGAAGGTCGCCTGAGATGCCTGTGACACGCCTGATGATAAGGGATGTGCCGGTGATCGCCTGGACCCTTCAGGAGGCTCTCAGACCGCTCCTCCCCATACCGGTGCAGGCCCTGGGTTCAGAGCCTGCGCTTCCCCCTGATGCAACGGATGTGCTCCTCCTCACGGAGATCTTGCTTCCGGGAGGGGGGTGCGGGCTGGCGGAGGCGATGCGTTTCAAGCAAGGCGTCGGGGGGGCGGTGGCGGTGATGGGGGTAGACCCGCTCCCGTTGTATGCCTGGGTCGCCTGGGAACTTCATATGGCTGGATGTCTGGATAAGAGCGGGGCCTGGGAGGAATTCGTGGAAGGGGTGAGGGATCTGGTGAAGGGGCAATCTGTCTGGTCGGTTGCGATTTTGGGGAAGGTGGAAGGTTTTGAAGAGGGGGTGGGCTGGCGTCTACGGCGATTGAAGCCGCGGGATTGGGAACGTTGGAAGGACCTGATGGAGGAGAGGCCGTTGAAGGCTCTGGCCTTGCACTGGGGGCTATCCAGGCGGGGTGTACTCAAGGCGATAGAGGGTCTCTGTGGGCGGCTGGGTGTGCGAGACCATAAGGAGGCGTGTGCACTCGCTCTGGAGGCAGGGGTCATGCACCCGTACGGCGGGAGGTATGAGTGGGCTTCAGCTCTGGCCCTGTGGCGGGAGGCCCAACGTCATCTGTCCGCAAAGGAGGAGCATGAACGGGGACTTTGAACGCTATATGCTTTCGCTGGTGCCCAGGCGTTCGCCTGTGATGGAGCGCCTGGAGCGTGAGGCTGAACGGGAGCACGTGCCCATTATCGGGCCGCATGAAGGCCATTTTCTCTACATGCTGGCCGAGATGATCCAGGCGCGTGAGGCGCTGGAACTGGGCACGGCCATCGGCTACTCGGCACTGTGGATTGCGGCTGCCGTGCAGCCCCGCGGCGGCCAGGTGATCACCGTTGAGCGCAATCCGCACATGGCCGCGCAGGCGCGGGCCAATGTGAAGGAGGCCGGCTACGCCGATGTCGTCTCAGTGGTGGAGGGGGAGGCGTTGGACGTGCTCAATCGCCTGGGCGGGACGTTTGATTTCATTTTCGTGGACATCCTGCGCTCCTTCAACGACGCCGAAAGCGCGCCCCGCCTGCTGGAGGCGCTCCTGCCCCACCTGCGCGTCGGCGGTCTGCTGGTCGCCGATAACACCCTGCACATCGGTGACCCCGGTAGTAGCGCAAGTACATTGACGGAGCAAGGCATCCGTGAGTATAATAGACGTGCTGCTCAAAAACCTGAGCTGGCTGTTACCGTATTACCCGTACGCGATGGCGTCTCTATTGCGTTGCGCTTAGCTTGAGAGGGGGAAGATGGCAGTTTCCGATAACCAAGACCTGGTTGTTCGCATTGGTGGCGACTCGGCCAAAGGGGGGATTGTGCTCACGGGGGAGACGCTGGCCCGCATTGCGGCGCTGTCGGGCCTGGAGGTGTATACCACCCGCACCATCCCCGCCGAGATCAAGGGGGGGCACGTCATGATCCAGGTGCGTGCCGCGCCTTACCCCGTCACCTCACAGGGGGATGACCTGGATATCCTCCTGGCCTATGACCAGGAGACCTATGACCGCTATTACAATCTGCTGAAGCCCGGCGCGGTGCTGGTGTATAACAGCAACGAGCTCCAGCCGCCAGCGGACAGCCAGATCGTCCACTACGGCCTGCCGCTGGACCAGCTCGCCAAGAGCGTTGGCTTCGCCCGCGGCTGGAACATCGTGGCTGTCGGCGCGCTGGTGAAGTTGCTGGACCTCAACCTGGAGAAGGGCAAAGAGGTCATCATCCGGCAACTGGGGCGCAAGGGCGAGGACGTGCTCAAGAACAACCTGCTGGCATTGGAGGCAGGCTACAAGTACGTTGAGGAGCACTTCGGGGCCGAATCGCCCTATCACTTGCCCACGCGGGCGCAAGAGGAACGCCTGGCGCTGTCCGGCAACCAGGCGCTGGCCATCGGCGCCCTGGCCGCTGGCTGCAAGTTCTACGCCGGTTATCCCATCACGCCCGCCTCGGACATCATGGAGTTCCTGGCTGCTGAGCTGCCCAAAGTCGGCGGGACGATGGTCCAGGCCGAAGATGAAATGGCGGCCCTGGCGATGGTGCTGGGCGCTTCCTTCACAGGCGTGCGGGCCATGACCGCTACCTCTGGCCCCGGCCTGGACCTGATGAACGAGTTGATCGGCCACGCGGTCATGACCGAGACGCCCTGCGTGATCGTGGATGTGCAGCGCTGCGGCCCCAGCACGGGCATGCCCACCAAGGTCTCTCAGGGCGACCTGATGACCGCGCTCTATGGCAGCCACGACGATGCCCCTCGCATCGTCATGGCGCCGGTCTCCATTGAAGACAACTTCTATCTCATCATTCATGCCTTCAATCTGGCGGAGAAATACCAGACGCCGGTCATTTTCCTGTCCGACCAGGATATGTCGGTGCGCGTCCAGACCATCCCGCCGTTTGACCTGTCCAGGGTGCATGTGGAGTCCCGCCTGCTCTATGACCCGAACGACAACAGCGCCGGGCCGTACGAGCGCTATCGTGTGACCGAGGATGGGGTGTCGCCGATGTCGCTGCCGGGGATGCCCGGTGGGCAATACACGGCGGAGGGGCTGGAGCACTATCCCGATGGCGCGCCCGGCTTTGAGCCGGAGCTGCATCAGCGCATGATGGAGAAGCGCGCCCGCAAGATCCAGGGTGCGTTGGAGTACGTGGAGCGCTGGCAGTTGTGGGAGGAATTCGGCAACCCCGAGGCCCCTGTCGCCATCATCGGCTGGGGCTCCACCATCGGCCCGGTGCGCGAGGCGGTGGCCCGCGCCGCCGAAAACGGTATGCCGGTCGCCGTCTTCTACCCCAAGGTGTTGAACCCGCTGCCTGTGGAGTGGATTGGCCGCTTCATTAAGAACCGCCAGGCGGTGATCGTGCCGGAGATGAATATGTCCGGCCAACTTGCCGACCTGCTGACCGTGCGCTTCACCCGTCCCTTCATTCGGCTGAATAAATATCGCGGCCATCCCTTCCGGGCGGGCGAGATCTACGCTAAGATCCAGGAAGTGTACGAGAGGGTCGTTGAACGCGCGACAGCGTAATGAGAACGGAAGACGGAGGACGGATCAGAGACAACGAAAGGATAGTCCCATGACAGAGTTCATGACGGAGGTCCCGGTTTCACCTTATCTTGGCACCGTTCAACTGAAACCCCAGGATTATAAGAGCGACGTCAAGCCGATTTGGTGCCCCGGCTGCGGGGACTTCGGTGTGCTGTCCAGCTTCTATAAGGCGATTGCCGACCTGGGCATCCCGCCGGAGAATGCGGTGATCGCCTCCGGCATTGGTTGTTCGGGGCGCTTCCCGGCGTTCGTGGAGGCCTATGGCTTTCACGGCGTGCATGGGCGTGTCCTGCCGCTGGCCACCGGCATCAAGCTCGCCCGGCCCGACCTGGTGGTCGTGGCTGTGGGCGGGGACGGCGACGCCTTCTCTATTGGCGCGGGGCATCTGCCCCATGCCGCCCGGCGCAACGTGGACATCACCTATATCGTGATGGACAACGAGATCTATGGCCTGACCAAGGGCCAGCCCTCGCCGACCAGCCCGCACGCGCTGGAACGCAAGGCCTCGCCTTACGGCCACGCCGAGTACCCCATCAACCCGGTGCTCATGGCGCTGGCCTACGGGGCCACGTTTGTGGCCCGCGGCTTTTCGGCCCGCCCACGCGAGGTCACCGAGCTGATTAAGCAAAGCATCAGCCATAAGGGCTTCTCCTTCATCCAGATCTACAGCCCTTGTGTGACGTTCTATGACACGTACGATCATTTCAGAGAGGTGACCGCCGACCTGCCCGCCGACCATGACCCCAGCGATAAGGCGGCGGCGATGCGACTGGCGATGGAAGAGGGGGTGTTGTATCTGGGTGTATTCTACAAGGAGAGCCGGCCCAGCTTTGTGGAAAGCCTGCAAGCCGTGCGCACCAAGGCCGCGGCCAAACCGTTTAATCTGCAAGAATTGATTAACCGCTATCGCTCATAGATGACGGAGGACGAATAACAGGAGTCAGTAGTCAGTAGTCAGATAAAAGCTGAACGCTGAAAGCTGACCGCACATTTCGTCCTCCGTCCGCAAAGGAGGTCTCTGCTTGTATCGGCGGACAACTCAAACCCCCCGCGCTCTCAACGTGCTCGGCTGGGTGATCGTCCTGGTGGGCGTGGGCGTGCTGACGCTGGTCTTGTACCCCCTGGCCAGCCAGCGCCCGGCGCAGCCCGGCCCGGTCACACCCGCCCCAGAAGCGCCCGCCGCGCCTCCCCTGGAGACGCCCCTTGGCCCGATCCCCCAGGGGCTGGCCTTCGCCATCCTGGTGGGTGTAGGGTTGGGAGTGGTCGTTGGCATGGGCGCCGTGCTGGCGCTGATCATTTACCTCCTTGACCGGGCCATGGCGGTGAACCGCGCCCACGCCACGGAAGCGCCGCCGGCCCAGCCACAGCCCCTGTCCACAGCCGTCCCGCCACCTCAGCCACCGACCCCCTTGACCCCGCTGCCGCTGGAGCAGCGGCTGGATGAATGGAGCAATCAGCCGCTGCGGTTGCCCTCGCTCACCAGCCCAAAGGTGCTGCTCTCGCTGTTCTTGCTTCTGCTGGTGGTCGCTGGCATGGCCTATCTTCTCACCACGGGGCTGACATTGAGATGAGCGCCCACGACCATCCGCGCACCATTGAGGAGCTGGCTGTCCTGGCGCGCCGGATGCGCCGTGAGATCATAGAGATGACCACGCGGGCGGGCAGTGGCCATCCCTCCAGCAGCACCTCCATGATTGACATCCTGGTGGTGTTGTACTTTGATGGCGTGCTGCGCTATGACCCGCGGCGCCCGGATTGGCCCGACCGCGACCGCTTCATCCTGAGCAAAGGGCATGGCGTGCCCGCGCTATACGCGGTCCTGGCCGAGGCCGGTTATTTTGATAGGGACCTGCTCCCCACGCTACGCCAGTTCGGCAGTCCCCTGCAGGGCCATGCCGACCGTCGCATGACGCCCGGCGTTGAGGCGTCCACCGGCAGCCTGGGCCAGGGGCTGTCTATTGGCCTGGGCGTGGCCCTGGCCGCCCGACTGGATAGGCGCGCCTACCGCGTGTACGTTCTCATCGGCGACGGCGAGGCGGATGAGGGCCAGGTTTGGGAGGCGGCCATGGCCGCAGCCAAGTACAGGGTGGATAACCTGACGGCCATCCTGGACTTCAACAAGTATCAGCAGACCGGGCCGGTGGAGCGGGTGATGCCCACCCTCCAGCCGCTGCCCGACAAGTGGCAGGCGTTCGGCTGGCATGTCGTGGAGATTGACGGCCACAATTTCGCCCAGATTCGCGCCGCCTTTGACGAGGTGCGCCATGTCCGGGGCAAGCCCCAGGTGATCATCGCTCACACAATCAAGGGCAAGGGCATTTCGGTGGTGGAACGCTCCGACCCGGCGGGCAACAAGTATCATGGTGTGCCGCTCAAGCCGGAGGAGGCCCAGGAGGCCCTGGCCGCATTGGCCTGATGTCGCCGTAGAGCGCGTAAAGAGCACAAATTTCAGTAGTCAGTAGTCAGATAAAAGATTTTACAAGTCTCTGTGCTCTCTGCGGTGAAATAGGGGTGCGAATTCGCATGAGGATCGGGAAACGCATTGGATTGAAGGAGGGGAAGGCGACGCGAGATGCGTTTGGCGAAGCGCTGCGCGAATTGGGGCGCGAACGCCCTCATCTCGTCGTGGTGGACGGCGACGTGGCCAACTCCACGCGCACGGAGCTGTTCGGCCAGGAGTTCCCGGAGCGCTTCTTCAGCGTGGGCATCGCCGAAAGCAACATGGTCGGCGTCGCCAGCGGCCTGGCTTTGGCGGGCAAAGAGCCCTGGGCAGCCAGCTTCGCCTGCTTCATCATGTGCAACGCCTTTGACCAACTGCGCATGTCGGTGGCCCTGCCCAACCTGAACGTCAAGGTCGTGGGCAGCCACGCGGGCGTCACCATCGGCGAGGATGGCCCCTCGCAGATGGGCATTGAGGATGTGGCCCTGGCCTGCGCCCTGCCTAATTTCATTGTCGTCGTCCCGGCGGATGAGCCCTCCACGCGGGCGGCGACGCGAGCGCTGGCCGGGCATGTCGGTCCGGCTTACCTGCGCACCGGGCGACCGAAATTCCCCATTGTGTATGCCAACGGCTGCGATCAATTCCGTCTGGGTCGGGCGATCCTGGTGCGCGATGGTACGGATGTGACCCTGATCGGCAATGGCCTGATGGTAGCGGCCTGCCTGGAGGCGGCTGAGCTGCTGGCCGAAGAGGGCATCCAGGCGCGGGTGCTGGATATGCACACCGTCAAACCGCTGGATGAGGAGGCGGTGATGGACGCTGCCATAGGAACGGGCGCAATTGTAACCGCCGAGGAACACCTGTTGCGCGGCGGCTTGGGCGCGGCGGTGGCCCAGGCCGCCGCCAGGCTGCGCCCGGTGCCGATGCGCTTTATCGGCCTGAACGATGTCTATGCCGAATCGGGCGATCCGGACACGCTGCTGGCGGCGTATGGCCTGACGCCAGAGCACATTGTGGCCGCTGCGCTGGATGTGATCCAGCACAAGCCCAGATGAGCCGGTATGTGAACCTGTCCGGCATGGTCTTTGGCCTGGCCGCGACCGCCATCTGGGGCGGGATGTACGTGGTGAGCAAGATTGTGTTGGACGTGATCCCGCCCTTCACGCTGCTGGGGTTGCGGCTGGCGATAGCGGTCGTGCTTATGGCGGCGGCCAATGCTGCGCTGGGCGGCGAATGGCCGCGTGGCCGGGCCGCTATACGGCTGTTCGCCGTGGGAATGCTGGGCTTTGGCCTCTCGGTGGGCATGCAATTCGTGGGCACGCGGCTCTCCACCGCTGCCAACGGCGCCCTGGTCACCAGCGCCTCACCTGCTTTCATCGTCCTGTTCGCCTATCTGATCCTGAGCGAGCCGATCACCCGCCAACGGCTGGCGGCGCTGGCCCTGGCGACGCTGGGCGCGGTCATCGTTGCCCTGGGGAACACTGGAGGGGCTGCGCCCAGCGCCGCGCTCTCTGGTAACCTGGCCTTGCTGGTGGCCGCGGTGACCTGGGCGCTGTATTCGGTGTTGGTCAAGCAGGCCGCTGCCAGCCATGCCGTGCTGGCTGTCAGCCTGTACGCCATCGGCGGGGGCCTGTTGGTCACGCTGGTGGTGGCGCCGTTTGAACTGGCGGCCATCCCGCTGGGGCGCATCACCCTGGACGTCGTTTGGGGCGTGCTCTATCTGGGGGTGGCTTCAACCGCGCTGGCGATGTATCTGTGGAACAAGAGCCTGGCGCTGCTTGACGCCAGCGTGGCTTCGCTGCTCTTCTTTGCCCAGCCGGTGGTGGGTGCGCTGCTGGGGCGCATCTTCCTGCATGAGCCGCTGGGGCCGGCGTTTTACATCGGGGGCGCGCTGATCCTGGCCGGCGTGGGGCTGGTGAGCATCAGGCAGGCGCAAGGGACAAGGCAGAGTGAGAGCGCAACATGAGTAAAAAGGAGATTCTGGAGCGGCTGCGCACGGAGCGGGCACGGCTGGAGGCGGCCATTGCCGGGCTGAGCGAGGAGACGATGCGCCAGCCGGGGGCCGTCGGGCACTGGTCGGTCAAAGACGTGCTGGCCCATATCACGGCCTGGGAAGCGGAGCTGGTGACCGCCCTGTGGTACAACACGATTGGCCGGCGCCCGCGCCTGGCCGACATCCGCAACGTGGATGCCTGGAACGAGCGGCGCTATAAAGAGAACAAGGACCGCCCGCTGGAGCGGATTTTGAACGATTTTCACGGCGTCCACGAGCAACTGCTGCAGCGCGTTGAGGCGCTTTCGGACGAGGAACTGGATGACCCGCGCCTGTATGAGTGGACGGGGGGCAAAACGCTGGCCGAGGTCATCGCCGAGAATAGCTATGCGCATGAGGCCGAGCACGCAGAGCAGATTGAGGCTTATCGCCGCCAGCTTGGACAATAAGGGCCTGTGGCTGAAGGATGGAGGACAGAGGGGAGATGAACGGCGGGGTTGTGGATGAACTGCGCGCTGCACGCCAGGCCGTCGCCCTGATGGACCGCAGCGCCATTGGGCGCCTGCGCATCGCCGGGCGCGACCGGCTGGACTTCTTGCAGCGCATGTCCACCAATGATGTGGTCGGACTGGCGCCCGGCCAGGGGTGCACGACCGTGCTGACCACGCCGATTGGCCGCATTGTGGACCGGCTGACGGTTTACGTGGGGGAAGAGACGCTGCTGGCGCTGACCAGCGAAGGCCAGGCCGGGCGCGTGCGCCGCTGGCTGAGCGGGTATATCTTCTTCATGGACCAGGTGACCATCGCCGACGAAACCGACCAGACCGGCCTGCTGGCGCTTTACGGCCCGCGCGCGGCTGAGACGATCCAACGCGCCATGAACGTAGATGTCTCCGGGCTGGAGCGCCATGCCTGGCGGCCTGTCCCCTGGGAGGGGGAGACGCTCGTCGTGGCCTCGGCTGAACCGCCCGGCACAGGCCAGGCTTTCCTGGTGATCGCGCCCGCTGCGGCGGCCCCTGGGGTGTGGACGCGCCTGTTGGAGGCTGGCGCAGACTGGGGCGCCCGGCCAATGGGCGAAGAGACGTATGAGGCGTTGCGCATTCTGGCGGGCCAGCCGCGCTATGGGCGTGAACTGAGTGAGGAGTACATCCCGCTTGAGGCCGGGCTATGGGGCGATGTCAGCTTTCGCAAGGGTTGCTACATCGGCCAGGAGATCATCGCTCGCATGGAGAGTCGGGGCAGGCAGGCCCGCCAGCTTGTCGGCCTGCGCCTGGCCGCACTGCCACCAGCGGGTGAGATAGGGGCGCAGTTCATTGCGCCCTTACAGGCCGAGGGGCAACGGGTCGGCCAGTTGACCAGCGTAGCCCGCCTGCCCGACACAGGCGAGGTCGTTGGCCTGGGCTATGTGCGCACGGCATATGCCGTGCCTGGCGCTGTGCTGTCCGCCGTTGCCGATGGGCAGGAGATCCCGGCGGAGATCCGCTTCCTGGCCGGATCATCGCCGGATCAGGCATAGCCGCCGGTTAGCCGTCGGTTGGAAACCGACGGCTAACCGTAGGAAACCCGCAGAACGGGTTTGACATTAGAAGTCGGATCCTATCCGACGGCAGCCGCTTCAGCCTGGTTGGGGAGAGAGGGGTAGGGGGTGAGGAAAGGAGCAGCATGAAGAACCTGGAAGAAATCACACGTATCCTGCAAGCCCATAAGGCCGAACTGGCAGAGCGATACGGCGTGAAGGAGATCGGCGTCTTCGGCTCCTGGGTCCGGGGCGAGGCCCGCCGGCGTAGCGACGTGGACATCCTGGTGGAATTTGACGTCGTGCCGGGCCTGCTCAAGTTCATTGAATTGGAGGATTACCTTTCCCAGGTGCTGGGGATGAAGGTGGACCTGGTGCGCAAGAAGGCTATCCGGGAGGAACTGCGGGAACGTATCCTGCAAGAGGTTGTGATGTTATGAAGCGAGGCTATCTCCTGTTTCTCCAGGACATCCTGAGGGCGATCCAGAGCATTGAGGAATTTGTAGCTGGGATGGACTTTGACGTCTTCGCGGCGGATGACCGCGTGAAAAGCGCCGTGGTATGGAAGCTGGTGACCATTGGCGAAGCCGCCAAGAATATTCCCGCTCAGGTGCGAAAGCGTCATGCCCATATTCCCTGGAGCAGTATGGCGAAAATGAGAGACCGGCTGGCGCATGGCTACTTCGTCATAGACGATGAAGTGGTCTGGCAGGTGATCCGAGAGGAACTGCCCGCACTCAAACCCCAGATTCAGAAGGCATACGAACATGAACGGCAAAATCCCTGAAGCCGCCGCCGGTTGGAAACCGACGGCTACGTCTGGGAAACCCGCAGAGCGGGTTTGACACCAGGGCATACCGCAGCGTTTACGCTGCGGCTTGAGGACGCCCCACCGTTTACGGTGGGGTGCCTCTGGGCACTTGTATTGGGGGTACCGCAGCTTGCTATGAGGCATCTTCAAAGGTGTCATTCTGAGCGCGAAGCGCGAAGAATCCCGTTGTCACAAGGGCAAAGAGCGATCTGGCTACGAGATTCTTCGCTCCCTTCGGTCGCTCAGAATGACATGTCGGGTAGTGAGGTGTGGGCCTATATAAGGTGTCATTCTGAGCGCGACGCGCGGCATCTTCAAAGGTGTCATTCTGAGCGCGACGCGCGAAGAATCCCGTTGTCGCAAGGGCAAAGAGCGATCTGGCTACGAGATTCTTCGCTCCCTTCGGTCGCTCAGAATGACATGTCGGGTAGTGAGGTGTGGGCCTATATAAGGTGTCATTCTGAGCGCGACGCGCGGCATCTTCAAAGGTGTCATTCTGAGCGCGACGCGCGAAGAATCCCGTTGTC